>Ga0228710_1005327_pt1 | contig 20020 bp, 10 predicted proteins | sample MedpolnodulmetaG_FD_177995 | JGI IMG/M metagenome (GOLD analysis project Ga0228710, IMG submission 177995) | Root nodule microbial communities from Medicago polymorpha collected in Santa Monica, California, United States - pink nodules | ecosystem: Host-associated > Plants > Roots > Nodule... | reverse complement strand
GTGTATATATATATATATATATATATATATATATATATATATATATGGTGATGTAATAATTAATTTTTCTGTTTTTGAATTATCAGAGCGGTGAAGAGGTCCAATTGTTATCACAAACAAGGGCATGATGCAAAGTGCTATATATCAAATAATCCTTTCATGATAATATTTGCTTGCATTCAAATTGTCCTTAGCCAGATACCAAACTTTCATAAGCTATCGTGGCTCTCCATTGTTGCAGCCGTTATGTCTTTTGCTTATTCATCAATTGGCCTCGGTCTCTCCATAGCTAAAGTTGCAGGTAATTAAAATAGTGATCAAAATTAACCTAGCAAAAGTTATTTATTAATACCGTATTTTTTATTAATAACTACTAACAATATTAAGATGCACATGTGTGTTATAATGGTTGATGGTGAAGGTAGGGGACCTGCTGTACGGACATCATTAACAGGGGTGCAAGTTGGGGTGGACGTTACAGGCACTGAAAAGGTGTGGAGGATGTTTCAAGCTATTGGTGACATTGCATTCGCATATGCTTATTCTAATGTCCTCATTGAGATACAGGTAAGTCTCATGTTAAATATTGTTGCTGATATTTTTATGATACAAAACTAATTTGCTTTTACATCCACGGTTAATTAATGCACATATCTATGTACACGTATGGTGCGTTAATTTCAATATTGTTCGTGTCTTACTTGTATAGATAGATATTATTGTTTTGCATGCATGCATGCATGGGAACCGTGGCAGAGTGGCCAAGTTGTTGACTCCAATTAATTAAATTAATATTGGGGCACTCGGTGATTTCAACAAACCAAACACTTTGTTTGCTACTCTTCTTTGAGAAAGATCGACGTAGTTTAAAAACCAAGAAAAATGGGGAGTTATATATGGACACCTCTAATTTTTATACACATTTAATCTTTCATTTTGAGTAATGATATTTATTCAATCATTTTCTAATAAGTATTTAGACAATATTATTTCTCTCTCTTTTTATCTCTAACAAAAAATAGAGAGGAAGATAGAGTAAAAACACAAAAAGAGTATGAGAGAGGGAGTTATCTTAAAATATTGTACAAATATTATCTATCTTTTTTTATCTATCTCGTTTTATCACATCACCAACATATCACATATATCATGTAACTCTTTATTTCTTTCGATCTAGATGCCCAATATATCTATAGTGACCATAGATAATTTTTCAAGAAAAATACTTAGTGGTCACAATTATTAAGGCACGTCATTTAAACATATATACATGATAATATATATCATATCATTTAATTATTTGGTTAAATATGTTTTTGATCTCTATAAATGTACTAACTTTTTGTTTTAGTCCTTCTATAAAATTTCTTCAACTTTTAGTCCCCCAAAAGTTTTTCGTTTTCATTTTTTTATCCCTCCTTTTAAGTAAACTCATATGTAAAATTTATGTTTTTGAATAAAATTTTGCTGAAAATTTTAAAATATTAAAAAAATATATAAAAAAAAATAGATTTTTTTAATAAAACATGAATTAAATATGAATTTTTAAACGCAAAAAATAGAAAATTTCATATTTAAATCATATTTTGTTAAAAAAAAAAAAATTGGGGGAGATTTTTACAATATCCTACACATTTATGCACAATTTTATTGAAAAATACAAATGCTACACATGATTTGACTAAAATATAGGGATCAATAGTGGTGATTGAAATTTTTATAAGAACTAAAAATCAAAGGAAAAATTTAGAGAGACTAAAACAAAAAAGGTGATATATTCATAAGGACCAAAAAGATATTTAACCCTTAATTATAGCATTTTATTCATTTCTCTTTTTACATTATTTTTAATATGTGTGCTTCTAAATGACCTGACTTGCTCTTAAACCAAATCAAATCAAAAAGACCTTTTAATGAATGTCCGACCCTATATATTATATTGTTCACATAAATTGTATTTGTAATTTGATGAAGTAGTTTAGTAGTTAAAATTTCATCTTACAATAAATAAGTGAAAAATTCAAAATTTGAACCCTGACTTTTCTATATATAATACAATATTATTAGCAACCGAATATTTCTCTCATGGGAAAAGGCTGTATTTTACTATATGAAACTAAAATTAATTATGTCCCATCGCTTATTAAAAAAAAATTATGATCCCGTCAACATGTGACATGTCCATTTCAATCTTCTTTTTTTCTCATTTTGGTTTCGGTCCTTTTCACTCTTTTTTTGGCATTGTTTTGTTTTTCAGTTCAAATAACAGATAATACTAAACCAACAAATCATTCGCATATTATACATGTCCCCCACATGTTGGGTGCAGCATAAATCGTAATTATCCCTTATGGTAAGAAAAATGATAATTGTACGACAATTTTTGAATAACTTTTGTGACAATTTTATTTTTGTGACAACTTTATCTTCTATACTCACATTATATTTTTACCTTTTTTCTATTATTTTGTTTTTTGTGTCAATACTTCTTTTTCTTTATAAAATTATAGTTGTCTTTAAGTTCTCAATCTGATAGATGTTCAAAATAACACAACTCTATGACATTCCCAAAAATACTAGTGTTAACATTAAATCATATGGCTGTCTACTATGGAACTTTTTTTTTCCATTAAAATAAGATAAGATGCTTTATAATAGTAGTCAATTAACCTAGTCCCGCTTCACTGGATATATCTCATACTCATACAAAACAAATTTCAATAACAAATCGGTCTTGTCCTATCCCACTAAGTAGGGTAGAACAATTTTCAAGTTAGGAGTATTTTATCTCCCGCTGCAAATCTCATGATTCTCATCTGGTGGCAATAGCTTGGTTCATTTTATATATAAAAAGAAATAAGTAAAATAAAAACTAGATTATATAGAAGTGAACATCACTCGAAATTCAATAAAACTCAACAAAGAGAGACAGAGGGGGGAATATGGGACACTACGTATGTGTGCATTTAAGAAAGATCACTTTCTTTTATATAGGAAGGGATCACGTAAATTATAATGATATGTTGCTTTCATGGCTGCTATAATGAGGATGGGAACCACATTTTTTCCAGGATACCTTAAAATCAAGCCCTCCGGAGAACCAAGTCATGAAACGAGCAAGTTTGATTGGCATCTTGACTACAACAATGTTTTATATGCTATGTGGCTGCTTAGGTTATGCAGCATTTGGAAATGATGCACCAGGGAATTTCCTCACAGGGTTCGGCTTCTACGAGCCATTCTGGCTAATCGACGTAGCCAACATATGCATCGCCGTGCACTTAATTGGAGCATATCAGGTAAACAACTTGAACGAAGCCTATTATTTCCTGCTTCTGTACTGTTCTATGTCATACTTGCATTTGTTCATGAAGGGTGTTTCTGATTTTTCAGGTTTTCTGCCAACCAATCTTTGGATTCGTGGAGAGTAAGAGTAAGGAAAAATGGTCCAATAGTCAGTTTGTAAATGGAGAACATGCTGTAAATATTCCCCTGTGCGGAACCTTACATGTGAACTTCTTCAGGGTAGTGTGGAGAACAGCATATGTTATTATCACTGCTTTGATAGCTATGATATTTCCATTCTTCAATGACTTCTTGGGACTGATTGGTTCACTTTCCTTTTGGCCATTAACGGTTTACTTTCCCATAGAGATGTACATTAAGCAGTCCAAGATGCAAAGATTTTCTTTCACGTGGACATGGATGAAGATATTGAGTTGGGTATGCCTCATTGTTTCTATCATCTCAGCTGCTGGTTCCATCCAAGGCCTTGCTCATGATCTCAAAAAATACCAGCCATTCAAAGCTCAATAATACTTAATTCCAAATTCTGTATTGTTTTCTTTTCTCAGTATCTTTTCTTTGTTTTAGTAAGCCATCATCAGCAAGTCCACGTATATGTAATGTTATCAAGGTTTTTATGCAAAGAAAGAGCATAACACACCAAGCATCAGTGTATATATAATAATATGTCATGAATAATCCCTACGTCTGAAAGTCAACACTGCTATTTTGTAATCTATGGTACTAACTGAAATCACATGTCTCCTTTTGTCTGTCCCTCCTATCTCTAAGAAAAATATAACACCTCAACATAGAAGAAGAAATCTCAATTAAATTCTTTTGTTGATGTTTTATATTTGATTGGTGTTGTGACAAGGAAAGGGTATGGGGGTTTCATTTGACTACACACTCGACTTCTGAACTGTCATACTCATACATATATTCTGTGACTATCAAGTCCAACAGAAATGTCCTACAACTAATTTTGAATTTCTCTTCACCAATATTATAGGACTCCTTTTTCCAGCATATTGATTTCTCGCGCGCCCTATGCAGTTCGGAATATAGAATTCGAACGGCATAAACACCCCATAAAAACCTCCAAAACACGTTAGAATCTAAATAGGGCGCGCGAGAAACTCATAGGATGAGAAAAGTAATAGCCATATTATAACGAGGTGTTAGATACCCAGCAGTTTGAGCCTTGGCCCAATAAAAGGGATGAATAGAGAATTGGTTAAAACAACAAGTGACCAAGGAAGGTGGAACTAGGGATATAAATAGATATTCATGGATATGGATAATATGATATCCTTGTCTACCAAGTTGGATTAATATATAGGCACTCGCTCCATATCCGAGCGGGTATTCACTAAACAGATAATCCATGGATTTTAAATGGATTTTTGTAGAAATAAAAAATAAAAAAACTTTTTTTAATCACCTAAAATTTGACAGCAAAAGTTCATCGCATTCATTTCCTTCATTACAAATACATAATAATTAATAATAGTATCTAGGATTTGCAAGGCTAACTAAGTATTTTTAAGTGATTTACTTAATTTCTTAATGGGTACGGATGTCCACAGGCACTAATACCATTAAATCCGCGTTTGTATTCATCAATTATTATTTATTTTACCCGCAGATTCTATTAAGGTATTCGCCCCGTTTCCGTGGCAGATTTTATCCGCAGGTACAATAGTTTTGTCATCCCTAGATAGAACTCACAGGGGGCATTTTTTCAATTAGAAACCTTATACCAGCATGTTTGGATGAGGTAATGTAATTTTTGAGGAATTCAAATTCGTCTATGTAATTTCATTGTTTGGACAATTAATTTATGAAATTTTCAAACTGATGGAAGTTTATACAATTTGCCCAAACTAAATTAAGAGAATTTATAAATAAAAAAAATGAATTATAAATTAAGAGAATTTTAATTGACACCTAAAAATTTGAAATTTCTTCCTTACTCTATAGTTTATACAATGTGAATGGCAAATTGATTCTTATAAATAAAAATAAAATAAAAAATTGCAAGTTGGTCAACATATTTACTGTAAATTTTCTATAAAAAAAATGCAAATTGGACTCAAAATTTTCAAATAATGCAAATTGGTCCCTGTTTTTCAAATTCCAAATTTGATCCAAAACTTTTAAAATATATAAAAGTATCCCAAAAATATTTAACAACGAATTTTTTTTTATTATTTTATCCTAAAAACATTTAGAAATGGAGGGAATTCAATTAAATCATTTGGATTGTCTTGAATTCTAAAATTTTCAATTACCCCATCCAAACGTACTTATGGTTCTAGCATAGTATTATCTTTTCTTTGAGGAGCATTTGTTTTTGGGATTGCACGAGATCATCGTCTGTAACATCTATCTTTTATCAACAATACAATTTCTTATTCGGTTTAAGTCCGGGACTTCGGGTTCCCATCAAAAGGATTCAATAAATCAGAAACTACTAGGGTGCATTCAGGTTTATCAACCCTAAACGCTAAATGTCTCCCAAAAAGGAGTAGGCATACACTAATTTGAGTTAAACATACAAAGACATGTTAGAAAGCACACAGCTTATATATTTTTTTTTAACAAACTAAACTCAACTCATTTATTAAATGGCCGCCTTAGCTAAACTATGAGCAACCATATTCACTTATATCAAAATAGAAAAAAGGGAAAATTAGCTAGGCACAGCTAGAGTAGTTGGTAGTTAGAGAGGGTTAGTTAAATAAATAAAGTGGGCGAAGGGTAAAGAGATTGCTTAGCAAGGTAAACAGAGCAATGGGTCAGTTGAATGTATGCAGAAACTGCAGGAGAACAAGTACCCCCCCTCTCTAATTTCGGTCTTCACTAGGTTCTAATAGTTTATCTTCCACAAGCCTCAAAACACTTGACCTAGGTTTTAAGTGAGATTAATAAGGCATATATTAAGGACATGAAGAAATGTGTCAAAAATAGGATGTGAAGTTCAAAATGGTCAAACTAAACGTGCATACAGAGAAAGCTGGTGCACAGTCACGATTTTATAGGATAGTATTTTACAATTTATACCACATTCCTACTAAAGATTATAACACGAAGAAACGATATTAAGCCAAAAAAGAGCTCAATTACATCTGTCGTACTTGAAAAAAAAAACAAATGATTCAGTGTAGTACCCAATTGGATAGATCAACCAGACTCCCTTTCACTCATGACAAATGCCTGAATAAGACTTTGTGCAGCATTAGTTTGCTCCGGGGTTCCAGATATTATAATTTTAGTTTCAACAGCTCCAGGTTTTGGATCAGTGATAATAACATTTGCATCAGAGATCTGTAAGTATGGATGACATTGTAAATGTCAAAACAATTAAAACCATACAGTGATTTCATCAATAATCACACCATCCTACAATTTGAAATTGCTAAGTGTTAACACACAAGCTTATGTGAAGTAATATTGATGCAGGTGTCCATGTATCATGTATGAGTCGCTCGGGCAATTATTTAATTGTTTGCACAAAAATCATCCAAATAACAAGCAGATAGAAACTAAACAATTAACATCATCAATTGTCAGATGCAATGGCCTCACCTGGAGTATCTGTTTCAGGCATTCACCATTTTCCCCGTATATTTCAGCCACCAGAGCTCGAGGAACAACAACTTCAACAGTGGTGCTTGTGATAATCGGTTGGCTCCCTCTGCATGATAAAACCAAGTTATTACATACACAATGAGAGTGAGAAGGAAATTTGAAAAATAATAAAGATGAAAGTATTGACAGTGATAGACACACCCTGCAAATCCAGAAATTCTTCGGGGACCTCCTGCAAATTCTGGCAAGCCCATGTGTCCACCACCTTCAAGTATCCCCTAGAACCAGATATCCAATATAATCAACTCAACAACTTAGTAGCCATAACAGTATGGGAAAAAATCTTGTTTAAAACATAATGGCTAATTGCAACTAAAGATTGATATGCCATACCATCTGAAATTTCATAGGATAGAGCAATAACGTCATGTCGTAAATGAAAATAAATAATAACTTTCAAGGATGTAGAATTTTTTCCTAACTTTCTAGGTGTCTTCTTGGAAATTACCAAGTCACAATTCAGATGAAATATTTCATACAATAAGAAACTTTATAAACTGTTTAGAATTTAAAAAATAAGAATGAACATCCACATAAATAAGCTTAACAAACCTATATTTCACTAAATATGCTACTACAGACACAAATTTTGATGCAAACTATGTGTGTTGTACCACTGTCCCCTTCAATTTAATCATTTCAATAAGACTAATTTTAAAAGCACAGATTGAGTGCTAGATAAAAGATAACCTAAATCTAAAGGAGGGTAGGTAAAACAAAATTAGTACCGACAACAGCAAAAGTAGTCCAATACCTTAGGACCCCAAGGCTTCCTGTCAGATATGAGAGGAGGAATGCCTGATCTATACATATTATTCATAAAAGGAGGGTGATCATCGAGGGGAAAATCAGCATGTGGATGTCGCGGACCTAGGTCAGAATACATTCCGGGAGGTGAAAGTCCCCGCCTTCCCAAATAAGGAGGGAATGGAGAATGTTGATCCAGGAATGCAGAATTTGAAGGAAAATTGGCAGACGGAAATGCATCGCGAAAGAAATTGTTTCTTAATCTCGTAGTTATTTGCAAAAGAGCATCATGCACTGCCTCAATTACTCCACTCACCTGCCAAAAGGATAAGCGGCAACCATTTGAATATCAAATACTAGTACTTAGGTAAAAAAAAATTGACTAAACTAATAGAGACTAATCACAAAGCATACATCCCAGTCAATTAACGAATTGATAAATTAGTATCACGTAAATGTGATATTGTGGTGTCTCTGATTGTAGGGGTGGGTGGGTTGGTGTATTCATTTTGGTTGTTGTGGTGCTTTTTTTGTTTTTGTCCGAGTACGGTTCGAATTCATGTCCTGATGTACTATTTGTATTTCACCCTTCAAAAAAGAAAATTACTCCAACTTCTCAATTGCAAAGCTACATGACTTTACAATACAACTATATTAGTTTTTCCGAAGAAATTATGGTTATTTTGTTGGAGATTATGACATATTGACCATGTATTGTATCTACCAAATCCAAACGGGAGTAGTTTAATTTAATCAAAATAATAATTACAAGATATCAGCATTACTATGAAAATTATACCCACATGGGATAAAGTTAAAGATTTTAAATATACACAATATCAGATATGGTAGAAATTGAACCTGAATTACTTCATCATCTTCTGAAACACACTTTGGACCCTTATCCTTTCCCAGCATGCGAATATGGGCACCTGATAAATTCCTCATTTCAGCTATGATGGAACCACCCTTCCCTAGGAGACAACCTATATGTTTGGAAGAAACAATGACCCTTGCTAACATACTGTGCTCTTTACTATCAAGTATAGCCCTGGATATTCTATTTTGCACACGAAATATAGCCTCTTGCACAGGAGATATTCTATCATCTGGGTGCTGCAATTATTAAACTAACATCAGTGAAAAACAAAAGTGAATCCACAACAATAGCGCAAATGAGAAAATGGGTAACTTGTACAATACCGCTGGACCAGATATGATGATAATGCAGTCCTCTGAACCCGGAATGGCTTCTATGACCTTGATTTCACTGGCTGTCTCTTGTTGCAGCATCTTTATGATTGACCCACCCTTGCCAATTAAATTTCCTACACTTTCGGAAGGACACAGTAAACGGAAAGTAAGTATTTCCGGTGGAGGCCTCATGCGACCAAGGATGGCACCTTCATGAAATTTGGGAATCATAGGAGCAGAATGGAAAACAGGAATTTCATTAGGCCCAGTAGCAAAAGATGCTCCTTGACCAGCGAAAGTGCGTTTATTTGGTGGGAATTGACCATATGAATGAGATGACGGCCCAGTAAGATTGGCAGGCAGAGATTCATGATCCCGAGGTGAATTCTCCACAAGCTGCTGAAAAACAGATTGCAGAGCTCTCTTGACAACTTCTACTCCTCCTGTGATCTACACCATATCATGATTATGAGAAATGTTGAAACATGAAATCAAGCATGACCATGTCCAAAAATAAGTGAAATACATCAAGATAGCTAAATCGGCTGATTATTGCATGTTCACTAAAACTACTATGCATACATGCAAAACACACTTATGACAGTTGAATCAAATAACCTTTTGACAAAGTAAACAATCCACCAGTCATTCGTTACTTCAAATGAAACTAGCAACAGAAATTTGATGGAATAATATACACCCTATGCCATTTTAGTGCATATAGGCATAGTGTCAAAGACAACATTTACCTGAACTAACTCGTCAGAATCCGACGCACACGCGGGAATTTCTTCTTTAGGAAGGATTCGAATCTGCGCCCCACTTTCAGCTGACATTCTCTTTATCACACTGCCACCCTTTCCCAGAATGCATCCAACTTGATTAGAAAGGATAAGTAGCCTTAAACCAAAGTAACCTTTTTTACTTTCATCACCACCATCATCCTCAGCCACCCTCTCAAAAACTAGCATTACAGCCCTCATAATAGTCGGATTCGAATTCACCTTCTCGCTCTGCGAATCTTCAACAGAAACAGAATCTTTATCTTCATTATCATCGTCATTCCCTTTCCCCTCATCATCCTTCCCCTTGCTTTCACTCTCATCATTATCATTAACCTCCTTTCCTTGCTCAGCACTACCTTCTTCACTCTCTTTTAAAAAAGTTATAACCCTTTCTTCGCAGCCTGGAACAGGCTCTTCAATCTTAACTTTCACGCCGGTTTCATGGCGAATTTGTGATATAATAGAACCACCTTTACCAATTACACCCCCAATTTTACTAGCAGGACATAGCAAACGGAAAACGACGCTAGAAGATACATCCAACGGTGAAAAAACACCTGGTGGCTTTCTTCTTTTTGGTCTCCTATTTGATTCTGATTTCTTTGGTCTCTTAGTCATTGTATTGAAACAATGGCACACACACCTATTGCGTGTATATCAATAATCAATCTAACAATATTATTAATCTTAATTAATTAACATAACGCAATAGTAAAAGAAAATTGAAGTTATAAGATCTGAAAATGATTCGAACCTTCAAGACGGAGAAAAATCGGCACCGGCGTCGACGGTGAGGGCAGAGAACGACGGAACGGAAAAATTATCGGAAAGAGAATTCCCTCGCTCGCCAGTGTGACTTAAGCAGACCTCTTTGGCTGCGTATGGGCCCAACCCAAACTCATTCAGCCCACACTTCTTCTAACTGACCCTATTTGTCGAATAATCTCTTAATCATTTGATTCAAGGTTTAAATTTTAGACATGAAAAAACATTTGTTGAAAGTGATTTGCAACTAAAATGAAAGTTTACAACAAAAAAAAAAACTATTCATGTTGATCGAATATTTGATTTTAATTCTTCAAAATAAGAACTAAAACAAATGCTAAAGATACTAATTTTAATATAAATAAATTTTGCATGAACTAAAATAAAAACATTTTTATTTTATTTTTATTGATATTTATTATGCTATGGTTCTAACTTCTAATATCAGAAAGTAATTTATTAATCAATGCTGATGTTAACTTTGCATTTAAAGTGAAATGCAGGAGAGAAATCTAGACTAAAAACTATTCCTGATGATGATTCAAAGTCCTAATATTTTATAACCGTCTATGTAAAAAGTTGAGTTATGTCTAATCGTGACACTTTTCATATAGTGTAAGTGTGTTATGAAAGCTTGTGTGTAATCTTTTAGAACAAAATGTGTTTGACATTACCCTTTAAGTTTTGATGGTAACAAGGTATTAAAAAAATGTCAATTGGATATGCTAATATTTGTTCAAGTGTGCAGGACCATAGACATAAATTCAATGTCTTAAAATACATAGGTTCTGAAGAACAAAAGAGAGCAACGACATCTACAAAATGGAAGCTTGTGTTGCAAGGAAGCATCTGAAGAAAAGTGGTTCTGAAGATCATCAGAAGCCGACGTCATCAAAGGTTCTGTAGATCATCAGAAGCTGGAAGACTAGAAGCTTCATATTTGTGTCAAATGTTGTTTTAATCACGCCTATCATTGCAGAAGAATAGAAGTCGAAGCAACAACTAATTCAGAAGAATTTGAAAGGCATTGAATGCTTATTATTTGCAGAATGTTGGAAAAGGACAATAGTACAAAGTGTACAACCATTATCCCCACTACTCTGTTTTGTGTCTGCAATCGTACAAGAACTACAACTGTGATTACGCTGGTATTCCTCTATACTTCGAATTGATTTGAAATTGTTCCTTCATAGGACAATAATCAAATCAGGCAAAAGATTATTGGTGATTTGAGCAAGTTTCAAACGACTCTTTTTGATGTTCTGACAATCAACAACGTCTCTTTCACACACCTATATAAAGAAGTGAAGACCTGAAGAATTGCAAGACTCTCGCAACAATTTTACAAGTGTCAAAACTCTGCTGAAGTTGTTTCACATTAAAGTTCACTTAGAATTTCTTAACAACTTTCATATCTTAGAAATTCTAAAGTCTTAAGAGTCTGTATCTGATTTGTATTGTGAACACCACTGATTGTATATCAATTGTTCAACTTCAAACAAATTTCTTTGTAATTCTGTTTGAATAAAAGTCTCTTGCAGTCGTTCTTGAGCATAGGAGGTCTCTTGATTTTGTTGTTGAGCATGGGAAATCTCTTGCAGTTGTGCTTGAGTAGTTTGAAGTCTCTTGCTAGTTTTAGCAGTGAGCAGTTGTAATCAGATATTTGATTTTAGTGAACTCTCCTTGGAAGTGCAAGGGGGACAAGACTACTTCCGGTTTGTGGAAGGAACCTGTATAATTGCTCTCTCTCTCTCTTTTTATCCGCTGCATTTAGATTCTTAACATCAATTCAGAAGTTGAATTCTATCTGCTTATAAACAATGACTTCAGTAGGAGAAAACGATGAAAAACAAACACAATTCAACCGCTCATTCTTGTGTTTTTCTCACCTTCATAATCTCTTTGTAAGTGGAAATTTTACTAATGATGTTTAATTCAATCTCGAGTCACCCTTCAATGTTTAATTCAATCTTAAGTCGTCATTCAAGTTTCTTTGTGATACAATCATTATATTCATCTGATCTTAAGGAAATTAGTGCAAAGTTCTATGTTGATTAACAAATAGAAAATGTGACATTGAATAATTCATAATGGTGCGTGTTTTATATGTCATTCTTATCCTTCAACAGCAATAGTGAAGATATCGAGGAGTTCTTGAACAATGTTACCGGTTCTATACACTAAAACAAATTATTTAGAATGATCTCTTAATGAAAATTGATGTCCCCTGAGTATCTCTTTAGACATTACGAAAACACAAAATCATATTGGTGATTGTTCCACATATAGAATAAGGAACTACTACACGCCGCGAGATAGTTAATAACGAGCATCAAATCAAAAGAATATGTCTTATTCTTGTGTATCGTTAAAGGACCATCGTTGCAAGAACTACTTCTATTAAAAAAAAATCACAAAGTGGGTTTTAAAAAGTGAAAAGTTGTTGGATCAGATTGTGGTATATAAGACGATTTGTAGCAATTTTATTAGAGACGCCCAAGAAAAAACAATTACTCCAAATTATACAAATAGTTAGTATATATTACACTGTTTTTTATAAAAAGTTACTTATTTCAGTTGTTTAACCCATGCCCTAAGAGCATCTCCAATGGGAGGTCCTTACTTAACAAGGACCACTCTATGTTAAGGACTCCTCATTGGAGGAAGAAAAAATGAGTCTCCATTAAGGAACATACAACTATATAAGGACATTCTCTCTCCTAAGCAATTAACGGATCCCACATTTAAAAGAAATAATAAAACATGTATTATTTGGTCTCACTTACAAAAGAAGTCATATTTTAATGATTAATAATTGTTTTAAATATTATTTTATCTATTTGTCATCATTTTAAATAGAATGTAATTCATGCAAATTATTATAGTATTTTTTAAAGAAGTAGTGTAAAATTTGTAATGTTAATTTTTTCATTTTTAAATTATTAGCAAATGTGGCAGAAATTTAAGTTCATACGAATAAATAAATATTTTATATTTTTTTTAAGGATTATAATTAAATATCACGAGGTAATTTATAATTTAATAAATAAATTATTTTTGTATAATAATGTAAAGTTAGTGGGATCTATTTAAGTACTTTTCATTCGAGTCTTTATTAGTGTACTCTCATTGGAGTCATTGAGTCCTTAATAAATACTTTTATTTAAATATTATAAATAAATGATGTGTAACGCGGGTCCATTAAAGAGTCTCAATTAAAGAACTACCATTGTGGATGCTCTAAGGACGCTGTTTAGCATTCTCCAATATATGTTCCACAAGCTCAGAACACAAAATCCTTAATCGGGTTGAAGTTGGGACAACCCAAATATTCTATTATAACCAATGTGAATGGTGGAATTGAGGTCTAACTATGTCTTATCTCAAAGGTCTAGTTTGTGTGTTTAGAAACAGAGTGGATTTGAGGGAGGGGGAGAAACGAGAGGAAATTCTTCAAAAACTATCATCAATATTCACCTGTCTTCGTCAATGCTCCAACACTATTTTCGAGTACGATCATCATCAAATTCATCGAGTTGTTGCAAACTAATTTTTAAGTGGTTTTTCCTCCCCTCCTCTATATGCATGCATAGAAATCTTGTTGAGTCTGACTTGAATTCATATATGGTTTTGCAGGTTGAATATATGTTACAATTAGAGTTAAATAGGTGAAGAAAGGTGTAAATTGACGAAGTGTATGTTCTCTTATGTTTGGGTTGTGTGGTTCTGTTAATGTTCCAAGATTATGGTTAATTTGATTTATGTCAGTTTGAAATTCATATGGATATACATGTGTCAAATGTTGGTCTATATGACGAGCTAGAAAGTGCGTTAGAGGGGGATGAATAGCGTTTTTTGTTTTTCAAAAGACTTTGCAAAAGCGTGGATTGATAAGAGTATGGCTATTGAATTTGTGCATTATCAAATAAGATTCAAAAATGAATTGAGAGGTTCAAATAACGAATCTTATATAGCAAGTCAATAATCAACACATACACTCAAATTGCAAAATCAAACAATCTCAAACCAAACCTATTAACAATTAAGAAAACTAACACCTAATGAACACAAGACATGAATCAACCTGTTTGAAGATTACTTGAAACTTGATTGTGAGAATTTAAATTGAAAAAAACTCAATTGAAGTAATTGAGATTAAGTAAAGTAAAAGATAGGTTCACAATCAAATTAAGTTGTATTCAACAAGTAATTCGTTGTAATTAAAGTTGCAGAAATCTAAAAGGATAGGTCTCGTGCTGTCGAAATTCAACTTCTTCCCCGCGATTTAATGATCAACCACGAGAAAGGTATGTTATGCAATCATCGTAACTATCAAGAGGTCCCAAGTTGTTGTCCCGCGACCACTACCTCTCTGTTTTTGTGTGTTCATCATGTGTCGTCACATCCCCTCTCCACTGTGTCACGTCCCCTATCCACTGTGTACTTGCATCTGCCATCACGACTCTCATCCTCAACCAGTTCAATGTGCGAATTGGGTACTTTTATGTCTTTGATCGTTAAACTCCGTATTTTACATATGTTCCTTGTCTCTAATGAACATTTTTTGTCTTTAATAATTGATTGATACCCCATTTACAATTGTGCGGTTAGCAGCGGAGTTTAAAAACATTGAATCCATCAACCAAGAGGCATCTAGGTCAGAAATAATAAAATAATTTATGCCATTTATGGTATTTCTTTAGTCATCATGAAGTTTATTTGGAAACCATGTGTTTCTTTAACAGCATAAGTAAATTTTTGGCTTAGTTAAATACTTATTACTAAATTCAATGAATAGTACAATTCAGGTATGCCCCTCATTAGTCGTTAATTTAGATTTCTATGACTTTAGTAGTAAATTGTGCAAGTTAAGCTATCTTTTATGTTGGAGCTATTTATTTTTATTTTTTAAAATACCTTATTAAATCAAATATACTCTCTCTGTCTCCCTCTCGCCAGTTTCAAACCGAGGATGCGAAAGTGGGGTTCAATTAGATCAATCCAACCAACTATGCCACTCGTGAAACCGGCATGTTGGAGCTATTTAAGTTTGAGAGTAATATCAAATTGAATGAATTATGATTCATAAATCTAGCATTGCTTACAGTGGATGGCAAATTGTTAGCATGATACAAATAATATATAGACTCTTTAGATTATAGAAACTTTTTTATTTGAAACATTTGTGTATTCTTCTTTTTTGCCTCCACAACCTCTGCATCTAGTTAGTAGCCTATAGTTATTTTCCTTATCACATTGGTGCAATGATTGTATCAATGTTAATGTTGGTCCCTCATAAAATTATGGCATGTTTCTCTACGGTTTGTGACTCAAACAAAGCTTTCTAAGTCCGAGCTTAGGCATGAATATTGCTGTCGTAACCACAAAGTAAGTGGCAGCAACTATAGTCTTTCTTCCCTTTATTGATGAACAAGTGTACAACTAATATGTTTTAGTTGAATACTAGTATAATTGAGGAAATACCTATGGGCATGTTTTAGTTGAATACCTGTGTATTCAACTAATATTAGGAAATTTCCCATGTTTAGAAATATAGGTAGACTTTCTTCCCTTTCCTGAATTACACTCATAAATTCCCTTTATTGATGAACAAACCTATACTCCTATGGATCATTTCCTGGACAAAATTACACTAGTGTTATTCAATTTTTCTTTCTTTCAAGAGTGAAATCTAAATATAGGAAATTTAACAACTAATATGTTTTAGTTGAACATTTTTCCATGATAATAATAACAATTTAATAGTCTTTTTAAAATATAAATTTAAAAAACAAAATATAGGACAAATTACAAGCATTTCCATCAGATTTATTCATGTAACACAAACAGCCCTCTAGTTTTTTAATCAAACACTCACCTCCCTTATTTATTTTTAAACATATGCACTCACCACCCAGTTAAACTTAACGTTTCTGTTGACACGGACAAAACAAAACTTCAACCATGCTATCAAAATTGAAACGTAGAAACAGAGCAATTTTATCCTGTAGCTAGAAAACAATGTTATCAAAATTGCATGCAAGAGTATCAGAGATACTCAAGAATGCACATCAAACATAAGGTTATCTGCCATCACCCTTGATATTAAATGAATTTCGCCGTCTCTTATAGTTATAGGAGTACAACGCCGATAATATATATTTCTCCACCAAATTGTTTTGTCAATGCGAATCAATTTGCTATTAGTTCCAAGAGTTAACAAGGTTAAAAGTAAAAAATTTCTGGTGTTATTTGTTTGCGAGGATTGATTTTACCTTTAAAAAAGGCCTAACAACACAACACAACTTATTATCTGTTTGTCTTCCATATTTGTTATTGATTTTCTTGAGCTTATATAAGGGTACATACACTTGTGAGACTCCCACAACATATGCTTTAAGGCAAAAGTTAAAGCATAAACTAAGTTAAAGTTTTATCCTTCATAGTGTAGAAGTTTATGGAAAATCAATTATTTTTTTCCGCGAACAAGGGTCCAAATTTAACTCTGTTAACGGCGGTTTAAAGAGTTGATTTTCCATAAACAAACGTGTGACTATATAATGAAATATTTTTTTGACAAGAAACATATATTCATTCATCCTAGAGTGTGGCATCAAATCGAAGGCCACAACTGCATCAATACCAATCAAAACATCATAAGAAGAAATAGAAAATGTATATTTTGATAAATAGTGAGCAAATTGATTAGCTTCTCGACAACAAACAATTGCACCTAAAGTAAATATGATGCATGTTGCTGAATATCATCATGATATCTTGAAAGGAAACTGGTGACCTATAATTTATAGCTAACGTCAAAACAATTGAAGAAAGAGCTTGAATAACATAATAGTATGGTTAACATTTTGTCATCATCATATGTAAACATGAAAATCACATTGAATTGAAAAATAAAACTGAAACAAGTAGCGAGTATATTTTAACAATACAATCATAGTCCAATAAAATAGAACAATAACAACAACACAGATACTTAAAAAAAAAAGTACCGAATCGAATCAAGTAGGAGGCGGAGGAACAGCCTCAGGCGTTGATGCATCAGCAGAAATAACAATTGTAAAATCAGGAGGAAGTGGTGGCAACGGAGCATACTCTGTTGGTTTCCGATTCCTATCCGACGGTGATGATTTTTTGGGCCTCGTCTTCATGTGATGTGCAGTTGCTTTCTTCTGTGGCCTCGATGAACACTCAATCAACAATCCTCCACAAACATTTCTCCTTTCAATTCCAATTGCTTTCTTTCTCAATGAATTTGGCGCAATTGAAACCCCGCATCCGAATATGCTTGACACGGATGACATTTTTCTTTCTCTCTGTCGCGGTTTCTCCTTTCTCAGACTCTTATCCCTTATCGTTTTATCTCCTGGATTTTTTGTAATTCCCAAATTAACCTTTTGTGAATTTACAAGGCCCATCCTAACCTTTTGGGTCGTGGTGTGTTTCTCCCTTTTTCTCTTGGACAAGGAATTTATACCCCTACATTCGTACCTTCACCCCTACAATTTATAAAAATAAATAAATAAAAATCATTATTCCATTTTTCAAATTTAACTTTTTACGCAATTTTTTTGCTATCCTCAATTTCAACATTTCCAAATCCATAGTTCACCCCCACAATGTTTTTTTTTCTTTATATCCCTACGTTTGTACTTTCAAAATTTGGGAGAAGTGGATACCCATCTCTCATTCTTTACATTGTTAGAAAAGGCGTATAACTTATGTGTATGTCTTCAAGTTCATCTAAGCACGAGCGAATTCCTTAATTTTTTAGGAAAACGGTGAATTAGAAAATAATGTTTTAAGTTTTTCGGTAACTCTTCATAAACCAGAAAGAATTGCTTAAGTTTTTTGGAAAACCATTCAACCGCAAAAGTTTTAAACCGAAATCCAGAAACGTGCTATTTGCACTTTCCAGAAACTCTACCTCACCTACAAACAAATCTTCATGAACACATATCAAAATGCAAATAAAAATTGGCAATTCAAGTAAAATGTAGAGGCGAGGTATAAACTTAGGTGTATAGTGTAAAAAAAATTGTGGTCATCTCTTATTGGGTTTCTCTCATGACTTTAGCCTTTTATCTAGCACATAAAACTACAAGTTTGCAACACCTGTACATACTTTAGTAGTTGATATTTCTTGTTTGTCCTTTGGATCCTTTGTTAATAGCGCTGCTACATTTTTATTTTTTTTTATAAGAAAAAGTTTAGATAAGTTAAACTCCAGATGCTCATCAAGATTAGGAGAATGAACATAAACGTAACTAAGAGCACAAATAGGCATGGGCGTCTCAAGGAAGCTGTAACCATGAACTAGAAATTCGAACTTTTAAGTCGGGGACAGGTGAAGCAAGACACCTTCTTCTTCTTTTTTTGTGAAAAGTGACGTCTTTAGAATCGAAATAATTACAGATAAGATATGATATACACTGTACCCCATCTTTGTTGGTATGATAATCCACAAAGACACATCTTACCGCACAAAAATTTACCTTTATTTAGTGTTACTTGTGAATACCGAAAAAGCAACACACCAAAATATTCAAGATTCAAAACTATGCATGACAATTACAAAAAGGAAAAAATGAGATCATAAACTGAACAAGACCAGCAATACCTACAACACGAAATGTCACTTGATTGAATAGATAAACAACAAAAAAATTGATTCACCCCAATATAAATTTTGGACTAACATTTGGAAGAGAATATCATGTGCAACTTAAAGAAAGTTGTTGAGACTTTTGATTTGTGTAACTTCATTCTGTCGTTGAATACCAACATACATAAATTCATGGATAATTCATTGTTTACTATTAAATCTCGAAAGACCATGATTATCATAATTCTTGTCATTGCAATAATATAACCTTTTAATGACTTTTCTAATATTTGGAAGAGAATATCATATACTAAAATTTAATGAACAATTTAGATACTCATCACTTATCCTTACTCGAGAACAATCGTCACCAAGACCGTAAGAGAAACGAACCATCTCATATTATAAATATTAGAAATATGGGCACAACATTTTTATTATGACTCGAAATAAAGTACGCTTGTGCTGAAGCCATATTCGTGAGGCAGAAGAATAAGACTATAGTTGATAATGAAATGCATAAGGCAACACATTATAACCAATTCACACATCAACCCCGTTGCAGTATTTTAAAAAGCGCGATTAAAGTAAAAAGACTACAACACAATTATTATCCGATGTAAGCTTAGACATAAAGACAAGGTTGCTCAAAAGATTGAAAACATGAATCACTTATTTCAATTTAAAAGATTGAAGGTCCATGTTTCCACAATCGTCAATACTCGATAAGTATGGGAACCATTTGCAACAATAGATAATACATATAAGGAGAATGTTGACGAATGTCTTTGGAACATTGATTAAAGTACTAAAATAAGTAAATTTGTATAAAAAAAGTAGTGTAATTATAGTTAAGACAAAAGTAAAACTTATGTCATCGTGAGCTTAGCTCAGTTGTTATAAGCAATGCATAAAATATGCAAGGTCTGAGTTTCAAACCTTGACCACCACAAAAAAAAAAAAAAAA
>Ga0228710_1005325_pt1 | contig 20025 bp, 6 predicted proteins | sample MedpolnodulmetaG_FD_177995 | JGI IMG/M metagenome (GOLD analysis project Ga0228710, IMG submission 177995) | Root nodule microbial communities from Medicago polymorpha collected in Santa Monica, California, United States - pink nodules | ecosystem: Host-associated > Plants > Roots > Nodule... | reverse complement strand
TGTGTCATACTGTTTCTTAATTTTCTCGCAATCACTTTCTTTATCTGTTTCTCATCCCCCAATTTTATTTTTTATTTTTTTCTTCCAAAAACTCCAGTTTAGTAGTATTTTATATTTTTATCATTGTTGCTTATTTTATTGGTTGAGAATCTCCTTGATCATGGGGTGGTTTGGGTTTGGTACATAATTTTACATAAAATCAGCGAAAATGGAATTGGTGGATTTGAATGTTGGATTCTAATTAAGACTTTTTCGTTATATCATACTATATACTATATTTTAGAGAGAACTAGGATACGACCATTTTTTTCTTGTCATTAAGCGTATTCTTTCCATAAATAGCATGCTTTTAAGTCAAGATTCTTGATATTGTGAAAAATTATGGCCAAATACGGCTGATTTGGATGTAATTGTTTTTTTTTTTTTTTTGATTGTTTGAATTGAGTATCCTATGCGAGCAACTACATAGACTAATCCCCCAAGCTGGTAGAATCGCAATGGGTGCATAACGTTTCCTCAAGAAATTTAACATCGTTGCATTCCCAGGGCTAGACCTCTGGTTAACCTGGAAGGGAGCCCTTGCTGTCTCACCCAATCCAAGTGCTCTTGGGTGGCCGTAATTGTGGTTTCAATTTGCAAAGATGTTGAAGAGATGTAAAAAAACATTTATAATGCGACTGAAATTTGCAGTTGTTTATCGATTTTTAAAACCTTATTTGGCAGCAAATGAGCTTCTCAAAGATCGGTGTCAGATTATTTCCTTCTGTTTGATTGTTTGGTTTAACTATCACATATGTTAATTCATAAAAAAAAACTATCACATATGTTAATATTTGAGCATATACGTATCCTGCTTGTTTTGTTTTGGTTGACATTTTTCGGTAAAGATCAATTTACTGGATTTTGCAATGTTTCTTTGTCATAGCGTCGTGCATAGGAAAGCTTTGTATTGCCAGTGCACTTTAATCACATTCCTTGTGTGGTCAAGTTGATATGATTGAATGGAACTTTTAGTGAATTTTTAGGAAGACTTCGACTATGTTGTGTCCTCCTCCTTTGATAATTGTGTAGATGATTATTTATACAGTCTAACCAACCATCCCTTCAGGCTCAGGTACTATATTGTAGTTGGATATCATTTTATCTCATAGAAATGAACATTAGATTCCTAAGTAGCTCTTTCCATTTACTTCTTTTTGAAATAAGATGCTAGAGAATAAATATATTTGCTTTATTACGCATTGAACATGTCTTTCGTGAGCATTTCTAGTTGTTTTAGATAACCTTGATTACAAAAATTTAATTTGGTTAAAATTGAGTTTGAAGGGAAGTGATTTAAATCTAGGTACTTTACTCTAACACCAAGGTTGTTAATGCAATTTTTCCATCCAATACTAAAGTGGTTTTTAATAACTTCTAATAAAATTTTGTCAAAACAAAAAACTCCTAATCAAATTGAGATTTGCGGGTGAAACTAATGTTGATTTTTGAAGGGTTTGAACACGAAACCAAACATGCGACAAATATGGTAACATGAAATTATAGTGTATAAAGGTCATTTTGAAAATGTCTATTTCGGCACCTAGGGAACCTTTGTCGAATCAGATTAGAGAGTTGATGGGGAAAATTCTATGTGGTATTTCTTAAGTAGATTAATCTAGTGTATGGATATCCATCTTTTAAATTAATTAGAGTTATATAATTACACATACGGACTAGCATGTACACATTTTTTAGACAAGCTTGAACTGATGCTCTTTAAAATCTTCTTGATTCTTGAAATATGAAGTTTCATCTAACCTGACATTTACTTTGATGTCTTTTAGTTTACATGCAAAATTCCTAGGTATAAATGATCTAGATCGCATGGGCTCAGCCTGCATGTGTTAGAGTGAAGTGTCATTTTGTATCTATTTGTTTTGTTCTGTAATTTGCTTTTCAATTTTGCCTTTCTATCTGTTGCGAATCATGCCGATGTCCCTGTAAATGTTGGTTTTTCTACTTCACATGGGGAAGCTTACCAAATATTTTTGTTTATCCATTTTGCAGATGGACCCCCTTTGACCTTGAAGATAGTTCTGTAGATGACTGTTGTGGCCTTGTAATGGCAGCTGGAAAGTCTCATAGTTTCAGGATGTCGGAGCCTCTGAAGCCTCCACCCGCTAAGAAGCCTCGAAGAGATCGAAGCAGGGGCAAATCATCAGGAAGATCCAGTACAAGTGAAGTTATGGAACAAGAAATATGGAAAGATTTTCCTGAAGATTTATTTGAGGCTGTAATTGCACGACTTCCCATTGCTGCGTTTTTCCGCTTCCGCTCTGTATGCCGTCAATGGAATTCCTTGTTGGCTTCTCAAAGCTTTTCTAAGCAATGTGTGGAAGTCCCGCAAGAAAACCCATGGTTTTACACCATAACCCATGAAAATGTGAATTCAGGAGCCATGTATGACCCTTCTTTGAAAAAGTGGCATCATCCGTCTATATCACCACTGCCCACAAAGTTGATTGTTTTGCCTGTGGCTTCTGCTGGGGGTTTAGTTTGCTTTCTTGACATTGGCCACCGTAACTTCTATGTATGTAACCCACTGACTCAATCCTTCAAGGAGTTGCCAGCTCGGTCAGTTAAGGTCTGGTCTCGCGTTGCTGTAGGGATGACAGTGAATGGAAATTCAATTGGATCAGGCTACAAGATCCTATGGGTGGGTTGTGATGGAGAATATGAAGTTTATGACTCGGTGAGAAACTCTTGGAGTCGTCCAGGAAACATGCCTGGAAGTATGAACCTGCCATTGTCCCTTAACTTCAGGTCGCAAACTGTCTCTATTGACAGTACCTTATACTTCATGCGTTCAGATCCAGAAGGGGTTGTTTCCTATGATATGGCAACGGGGGTTTGGAAACAGTACATAATCCCAGCGCCACTACATCTGACTGACCACACTCTAGCTGAGTATGATGGCCAGATCATGCTTGTGGGCTTGCTCACAAAGAATGCAGCCACGTGTGTATGCATATGGGAGCTGCAGAGAATGACACTCTTGTGGAAGGAGGTAGACAGAATGCCAAATATATGGTGCTTGGACTTTTATGGTAAGCACGTCAGAATGACTTGCCTAGGGAACAAAGGCTTGCTCATGTTGTCCCTGAGATCGAAACAAATGAATCGGTTGGTTACTTACAACATAGCAAGGAAAGAATGGCTGAAGGTTCCTGGGTGTGTGGTGCCGAATGGGAAGAAACGGCAGTGGATAGCATGTGGTACTGCATTTCATCCATGCTTGACCGCCGTGGCTTGATTTTCCTTGTATCTTAGCAACGACCTGCCATTTTTCTCTTGTCTTGTGGTTCCTTGCCATTTGCAGGTCTTATTAGGTGTTGTTGTACCTAATCCCAGCGCTCCTCTCTGGTTTAACTGAGTAGATGAAAAATAATTTGGGTTTGTGGTGATTTATGTTTCTTCATGCTTGCAAGCATGCGAACATTGCTTTGATTTCATGTTACAAATACCTTGCTATCCTCTAATACCTTGATAAAAGGTGATATAAAACTGCTGTTTCTTTCTGTATTCAGTAACTGAATGGTTTTCTTGTGCTTATACCATATTTGTGCTTTGGGGACAAAAAATTGGATGGAAAAAGGTTCTATTTTATTTTTATTATTTCCATGTAAATTATTAATATTTTGATTGTCAAATTGAGGCAGAGAACAGCTCTGTTACGAAAGTTATTGAAACCAAATTACGACTCTTCTGGGGCCTGGTCATCAAGATTTATCGAAGAAGATTCTCGATAAATATAGAACGGGGCTTCATGAATTTTGCACATACTTTTAATGAGAATTCAGACGATTCGTTCCGATGGAGTCTTGGGACATTCTGAGCCATGTATATGGTATACGAAATGTTCTGCTACGCACAAACGGATTCGATGAACATTTAAAAGTTCATTGTGCAGATAATCTTTGTTCATGGTTAGGCTGTTGCCAACATAATAGAGTTCGAACACGCAACCAGTTTATTATGTAGTCAAATGGTGATGATTTGCATTTTTATCTGACACGGATAAATTTAAGTGATAAAAGTTCTTTCAATATTTTTATTGTAATAATTTAGAAAGAAAGAAAAAACTCAGTTTTAGAGTTATCTTTTCCTCATTGTAGAACATTGACAGTCAAATACTGATAGTCACACGATCCATTACGTGTTCCAATCAAGATATTTTTTTGCATAAACAACTCAATATACAGTTTATAACATAAACATTTATCATGATAAGTTTTTATGTAAAACTATTTCTAAAACCAAAGAAAGAATTTATGTAAAACTATTTCTAAAACCAAAGAAAGAATGAAGTTAGATTGTCTTCATGTAAACTACAAATTGTTTACATAACATACATTTGGATTGACTTCTGGTTACATATTCTTTGATCATCGTGCCCTTGAGAAGTAAATTCAACATAAATCTTGTGAAGCTAAAAATTGAAGCTTCAAGTAAACGTGCCTTTGGGTGGGAGATCATCGTGGTTCCAAACAGCTTAATAAGCTATTTTGGATAACTTTATAAAAAGAAAGCTGAAAACAGTTTATAATTAATTATTTTCATCCTTTCTCTCAAACAGTTTCACAAATACTCATCTCAATATAAATGAAAATTAGATAGGTGAAGCAAAAAAAAAAATCTAGATAAAGTTAGCTGCCATTATACTTCCAATAGTTTTGAGTTATATGTCTTGCTTTACACAATCCTTAGCAAAGTGGAATCAGCACACAAGTTAAAGTGTATATAATACAAGACTAGTTTAAAACAAAAACAAGAAAACTTTAATACTAAAAGTCAAAAATTATATACGAAAGTTTTGAACTAACTCGACTTAAATTATTCAATCATGTAAAATCAACCATACATAAATAAAAGGTAAAAATATTTTCAATTATAACAATCGAGTTAGTTCATGAACTAAATGAATCGAATTATATATTGCTCAAATTCAGCTCTTTATTAGACAAACTCAATTTTCTTCTCAAGTTCAATTCATTTGGTTTATAAGTCAAACTCAACAAATTAATTGTCAAATATTCAATTATGTTTGAGTTGTCTCAATTCATTCTCTATCGTTGAAAGTTTTTATAAAAAGTGGGGAAAGATAATTACTTATAGAAGTGTGGGATGCAAATATTAAGTATGGGAGTATATCTATTAATCTATTGCAAGGCCAGACTCCAAGCCGAATACCAAATATTCCATTAATCTTAAAATAAAAAAAAAAATTATATTCCATTAAAAAACATCAATTTTTAAGATTTGTTGGTCGTAACTTCTTGAGAAAAAGGGTTTTGGATAATCTCAGGTTGATTATGATGAATATAAAGTATGACAAATAATTATTTCTATCAAGGATGAAACTCAAATTCTTCCGACCAATTTGACCTTAAGGGCAAGAGGGATGTGTTTTTAATCTTTCTTGTTTGGTTTGATTGTTTGAGAAGGGAAAGGATAAGAGAAAAATTGGGGAAATTTAGTGGAGATAGAGTTTTTTTTTATTTTATAGCAAAGACAAGCTTAATGCATTTCATTAATAATCATAGGTTAGGTTAAAAAGCATGTGGTACATAATAAAAAATATGGCGGTAAGGGTGAGATAAAGATGCTCTAGTTATGCTATGTGCAACTTTATTTGCTTGTCATAGAATAGACAATACTACAAACAGGTTGTGGAAGGTAGATGAAGACGTTTCAAACATAACATCATGGAAACCGAAAGAAATATTTGTACCGGTCGCTTCAAGCAATGCGATGGCTTCTGCTTTTAGAACAGATACAGAGGAGTATAAGTTAGCGGATTTCCCCGTCAAGAAATGACCCTCAGAGTTCCGAAAACATATTCCATATCCTGTTGAATTATTATGGAAAGTTGTTGCGTCCACATTACACTTATAATGTCAACCGGTAGTTTTACCCAAGAGGTAAGATACCTCGCATTCGATACTTGGGGTTTAACTCTTTTCATATGGCTTCATTCATGTATCTTTTGCTCGAGAGACACTGAAGGCAGAAGGTGTGTCTGAAGACTCCCAAAGTTTCTTGTTTTGAGATACTTTCATAAACTCCAAAGTAACATAACAGATTTTTGTTGTTGATATGTAGATAACCTCTTAAGAAAATCAAACGAACATAGCAGTGAAAATTTTGAGAAATTTAGAGGAGATAAAGTTTATTGAATTAAAGTTTGGACTTATATCCTTTTATTTGACAAAATATCAAATATTAAAAGGGTGAAAAATGTAAATTTACATTTGTTTCTCAGTTAAATTTATCACATCCCTTCGTCAAACCAAAGACGACTTATAACCGAAAATCATTAATCACTTGCATTCTACCACTTTTTAAATTTCTGCTCTCCCCCCGCACAAAACACTCACGCCCAACTGAAATTACCAATTTACCCTTGCGCTACTTAAGTAACGTAGCGTGAGTTAACTCACGCAAGTGTTAATTCCAGTATTAGTTAAGTTGCGCAACGCATGTTAAGATGCCCAGATTTTTACACTTGTGTTTGTTAACTAACGCAGAGGTATTTTAGTCAGTTTTGCTGGGTGGGAGCGAAAAGTGCAAGGGGGAGAGCAGAAATCCACTTTTTATCAAGGAGTAACGCATAATTTTCTTTAAAAAAAAAATTACAAAATTTACGAACAATTTGATAGGTTGGAATTTTTTCTAGACAGTATATGTCCAATTTCGTACATTTTTTTGGAGTGAAAATGTGAAGTGTGCTTCATACTAGAATTCGTAATAATGGACAATACATCTACAGAATGGTTCCGTACTGGTAAGCTTTTAATTCGTCAAGTCCAAATATTACAACTCTATTGCTTGAATGCATGCATGAAATAGGTCAGAAAAAACAGACAAGCTAGTTGTGTATTTAGGACCAAATTCAACCAAGGTCGTCAGTGCTCACAAAGCTATGTCACCATCTTTCACTTGGAATATAAAAGGGCAACGTCCCTACTTGAAGAAGCCCTTATACAGATAATAGGAAGAAAACAATCGAAATTAAATTAGGCAAGACAACACCAGAAACGATACTCATTTTCCATTCACAAATCAAATAATCAATGGCCTCCAATCAGGAAGTGGGCACGGCTATTAAGTTCACACCTTGGCTTTGTTTGTCTTTCAAATTGTTCTTTTGTTACTACAATGTATTGTTTTTTTGGACAGATAAATGCATCCATGGTCTTAAGTTCACACCTTTGTCTGTCTTTTAAATTGTTCTTTTGTCACTATTGTGTATTGTTTTTTGGGACACATACATTAGTGTTCTTTTATGTGGGGATTTAATTATAGTTGATATTTACAACTATTTTAAAATGTAAATTGTAGTACATTAAGTTGAAGTTCTATCACACAATTTTTAAATTTCATGATAATTTATTGGATTCAAGTGTGAGTAGTTAGTCTTGCATCAATCATTAATGGAGTAAATATAGTTATATAAAAGAGATCATTTATATATTCAATGTCTTAAATTTTTTGGTGAAGATGTGATATTATGATCTCTTGGTGTTTCTAGATTATTGGTTATTATGTATCATTGATCTATATATTGAGTCTTGATTTTATCTTGACCCCTACAAATTTAATTCCTAGCTCAACCCTTGACCGTTAGTATAAAAACCTTTTAAAATCTATATATTTGTAGGGGGGAATGGGTATGGATGGCGATTATCCTTGATCTAAGTGGAGGTGGAGGATTCGTCATCAAGGGGAAGGGGTCTGAACAATATTTAATGGGACATGAGCAGTATTTAAGGGCATTGGTGGCAAGGACGGAAGAGATGGAATGTGATAAACTATCATATAAAGTCTCATCTTGCATCTGATATATCATCATACATAATAAGTTATGAGTCGTATATTATCTTTATTATCAGGTGCACATCAAATAAATAATAGTTATGATATCTATTTATTTGTCTCATCTTATTCGATCTTTATTAAGCTCTATCATATCTTGATAGTTTTTTTTTAGTAAATTACACCCACCTTCCTTCAAAGATATTTAAATTACACTCATCTCCTCTCTTATGTTAAAATATACACTCCCCTCCTTTGAAAAGTAAAATGTATACTTCCATCCTTTATAAGATGTTTGAATTACAACTCTCTCCGTTAATAATTAATTATGCACTACACTTTAATCTATTTTAACATAAATAAATATCTTTATGAAATATATTAATTTTGAACCACCATTTAAGAAAAAATAATTTATTTCTTTACAATTTAAATGTCAATGATAATTAAATTTAAATATTTTGCTATTGATTTTATAATTTAGAGTATAAAATTAACTTGTAAATAACCATGTTTTATTGTCTTTAGTAATTTTTCACATATTTTAATTTTATTTTGGGTTGTTTTATATTTTATAATAGGGTTTAAAACTACATGTTAATGAAATTGTGAATAAAAAATAGCAAAAAATATGTATTCACTTTTTTATTATTTTAAAATAGACCCGTAATATTTTTTTAAAGTGTGTTAGATTATTATAGTTTTGCTAGATTATTAGAAATAAAAAAATATTGAGGGAGTAAAGCGTAGATTTTAACATAAGAGAATAGGAAATGTAATTTAGGTTTCTCTTAGAGGGAGTGAAAAGTTTTACAGTAAATTACACTCTCCTCCCCTCAAAGATGCTTAAATTACACTCCCCTCCTCTCTTATGTTAAAATTTACACTCCCCTCCCTTGAAAAGTAAAATGTATACTCTCATCCTTATAAGATGCTTGAATTACCATCATCTCCCTTAATAATTAATTATGCACTACACTTTAATCTATTTTAACATAAGTAAATATCTTTATGATATATATTAATTTTGAACCAGCATTTAAGAAAAATCAATTTATTTATTTATAATTTAAATGTCAATGATAATTAAATTTAAATGTTTTGTTATTGATTTTATAATTTAGAGTATAAAATTAACTTTTAAATAACCATGTTTTATTGTCTTTAGTAATTTTTCACATATTTTAATTTTATTTTGGCTTGTTTTATATTTTATAATAGGGTTTAAAACTACATGTTAATGAAATTGTGAATAAAAAATAGCGAAAAATATGTATTCACTTTTTTATTATATTAAAATAGACTCGTAATATTTTTTAAAGTGTGTTAAAATATTATATTTTTGCTAGATTATTAAAAATAAAAAATATTAAGGGGGTAAAGTGTAGATTTTAACGTAAGAGGGGAGGGGAATGTAATTCAAGTTTCTCTTAGGAGAGTGAAAAGTTTTCTAATATGTTTTGAATAAGATGGGAGGGAAGTGTATATTTTAACATAAGAGGGGAGAGGATTGTAATTCAAGCATCTTTAAGAGGAGGGGAGTGTAATTTACTACTTTTTTTTATTATTTTAAAAAGACCTACATACAATGTACTATAATGAGCTTTGAATAACTAAGAGATTAAGTGGTTAATGACATTTCTCTAAGATAAATTATTCAAGGGAATTCAAGTTGGATTTTTTATTGAAACAATTTTTAATAAGAGTAGTGATATATGTACAACCATTTGTGACAACTTTGATGACAACTTTCATTTTTTTTCTTCTCATTGGTCTAAAACAATAGAGAGAGAAAAGAAGAGAGAGAATAAGAATATAATGTGAGTATGAGAGAGAAAATTGTCAAAAAGTTGTAAAAAATAGTTGTACAAATATCATTTCTCTTTTAATAAACTTTAGCTACATTTTGATCAAACACTAAATTTCTCAAATCTTTTTTTCTAGGAACCCGAAAGGTGAACATAAGAAAAAGTTACTGGATTCTGGAAGGAGCAAAACTTAAAAAAAATGCAATTGTGTGATCAAAGCAAGAACACTTTCATAATTTGGTGATTGCTTGTGGATTCACATAATTCGTACCAAACACTACTTCATTATTAGTAAAAGTGGTAAGATTAGCAAGCAAACGTCCAATACCATCTTATTTTAATATTCAATAATCAACACTGCGTGTTATTGTTTAAACTTTAAACTTTAAAACTAAAAAGCAAGCCGTGAGTGCACCTAATCTCACTCAATACATCACCATAATAATAATTAAAAACTCAAAGCTGTCCCCTTTTTTGTCAAAAAATCTCAAAGCTGTCCCACTTCAATGCCGTGATGTGCCTAATTTAACAGGTCGTTGTACACGTAAGGTAAAGTTTACTTACAGATCAATACCCACTAAAAGGGAACTAGAGGAAATTAACCTTAACTTGAGTTTGTGAAGATTAATTAGGAGTTTAGGACTTTCTTGGCAATTGCTATTTAAAGTATTCGTCACGAAATTTGTAATTATTTTAGCTTAGGCCTAATACATGATGTTACTATTATTTTTTTAATAATAATAAGATAGAGAAAGAGGTTAATAAAGAGTTTAATAATTTTGTGCTGATGGTTTCATCTTTCAAACATCAACATCTGGAGCCAGTTTGCAATGCACTAATGTTAATAAAGCCCCCTCAATAATGTTGACACCCATTGTCCAATATGTTTTGTCCTATACGGTAACCAATCAATGAAAGTAAAAAAATATTTTCAATGCAATCAAGCTGGCCGTTTTACTTGTTTGGGGATGTTCTTTGGTCAATGACATAACCCTTTATGGTGAAGGGAACTTGTGAGATGCTTTTTGCCATCAATAATCACCAGCAGGTAGAATTCCATCACAGCGTGGTTAATTCATAAACTCCACATCTCAATTATACTTGATTGAAATCCTCAACAAAAATATTTAAAATAGGGTGTTTCAACATATGCAAAGGTCTAAGACAAATTTTTTTTTTGAAAGAGGTCCAAGACAAATTTTAAAATGAGATAACTTTAAAGTCTATAATACCACCATTTTAGTAAAATTACTAAATTTTGATTTAAGTTTTATCTTTTACTCGTTTTAAAATACAAATTATGTATTAAATCAATGTAATCAATTACATGTATTAAATAAGCGGGGTTTGTGAGTTTGAACTCCAGCATCTACATACCGTTCTTGTCAACTGAATTATGCTCACGTGGACATATAATATTACCTTTTTAATTGACATAAACTCAACCTTTGTTGAGAGAATGTTATTTTTAAATTTATTTTCAAGAACAACAAATTTTTTCATCTCTTTCATTCAACGTATGATTTTCTTCTCATTCGTTTCATAATCAAATCATACTTGTCATTAGAAGTAAATTACCTTCAATTCATTAAGGAGTAACACAGACCTCGTCGATAGAGTTTTTTTATAATCAATTACTATTTTCATCTCAAGAACAACAAAACTTCTTCATCTCCTTCACCTAATATGTGATCTACATCTCATTCGTTTTGGAATGGAATCATACTTATCATTAAGAGTAAATCACTCTCTATTCATCAAGGGAAAGTAGTTTTTTCTACCTTACCCTTATTGTAATTACTATTTAAAATCATTCATCTAAATTTGTTACATCGATTTACACAAAGACTTTCACACTTCAGTCCTAATTCAGACTAACCACCACAAATACTAATTCATTCGCCTCTTCTTCCTTTTGTTTTACACTAATTCATGTCAATATCATATGTATATTACATAGAAATAGTGAAAAGGTTATTGTTATGCACATGCACTCATGCTTCGTTGTTAGTTTTACTCCCTTTTCTTTTTTCCCTGTCTGTCATTTTATAGATGCAACAATGATTGCAACAACGATGGTTTGCATATCCATTTTCGTTTTCACACTGTGTCCTTCGAAAGGGTTTGCAGATGGACTCTTTGCAATGCATTATTTAGAAGGGAAGGATATTCCCAGACAATACGTCAACATATTTATAAGAATGTCACATTGTTTGTATGTATAAATACAAACAGATTTATAAAAATGTTGACAAATTCATTTCATTTCTCTATGATCCCTACACATGACTGGGAATAGGGATGGGGTGTGTACGTATAGGCGTGTGAATCCAAAACAAATTTATATCTATCCTAAAAGTTTACTATAATATAAAGCATAATAATATTAATAAAATCCAACCACCATTTATATTCATGTATCAAGTCTTAAAATCCACTGTTCAAAAAAAAGTTCAATATTGTAGAACGAATTATGTTTAATATAACAACCCATTGCTTGTACTCCTTTTTAATCATATTGTTTCATTTGCACAAAAACTTTCCTCCTATTTAGTAGTTGTTTTCATTTCTCATTGTAAAACTAATTGTTGGTTTATAATAATTCTTCTAATTTTTTTTGTCAAGTAATTTATTGATTAGAAATTCACACCTCAAGATAAATAAGTCGGAAATATAGAATTCAAACCCTTGTATATTGCAATACTCACACTAACTAAGCTATATTTATAATTTATTATAAATATAGCTTATAAATAAGAGAATTGTCTCATTTCATGTGTAACTTCCTCTTTGCACTAAATAATTAAGAGAATTGTTCACGTGAGTATAGCTTAGTTAGTGTGAGTATTGCAATATACTCCCTCCGGTCCTATTTATAAAAAATATTTGAATTTTTTGATTCATTGTATAAATGATGTATTTGGTCTATATTCTATACCAAATACATTAATTATTCAATGAATCTAAAAAGTCAACTTTTTCTTATAAATAGAACTGGATGGAGTATTATAAAGAAAAATTGTTCATTATTTTTCCGTTTCGTTGAAAAGCTAAAAAACGACAATAATACATAAACTAAAAGGAAAAATGATATTTGAACAATCATTTTACAACAGTTTTTGTGACAAATTTTTTTCTCATACTCACTTTATATTTTTATTTTATCTCTTTTTTTTTGTTGGTGGATAGACGAAACGACAAAACCATTATAAACTCGCACACACAAGTGGAGGTGGAGGTACCGGGGTTCGAACCCCGGTCATAGCATCCGGCCTAACAATTTCGGCATTTGTCAGTTAAGCTAGGACTTATGAATTTTATTTTATCTCTATATTGCTTTAATATTTGTGTTGATACTCATATATTTCTTTTGTAAATTTAGATCGTCCCATAAATTATCAACAAAAATGATTTTTTAAATAACACTACTCGATTAAAAACGACAATAAAAATTATAAATGTATGCATTTTGTCAAAAATAAAATTCCTTGTTGCAATTGCAAATAATTACAGCAAGTTTGCTAGAGGATTACTTTTGGTGTCCCTCAACAACAATAAACTCGACACGTGTGGTATAGGTCCTTCTGATTTGATTGTGGCATTGTCGCGTGGAACCGTGTTATGTTATAACTCTATAACATGTTCAATGTTCATTCATTCCCTTCCAAAATTGTTGATGTGTCCATTGCACATAATTGCCTTTGTCTCCATCTTGTAATGAAAAAACAATGAGTAGTATATATTTTCATATTAAAATTAAATAACAAGATAGTATAATATAAATTGGTGGTTTTGTTTTCGGTTTTTCACGTTTGAAAGTCAATTTAAGCTGCCATGATCGATGGGTATTGTCGCACTAATGATGCATTTAAGCTCCCTTAACGGCGGTCAAGGGTCGGTGTGCCGTGGCAAACGGTTGTTCATTTTACAACTCACGTGGCTGATTCAATTTCTAACACACATAATAAATAAATACTCCATAAGAAAAAACAGAATAAAATATTAAAGTATTAACAAAGATTGCTTTCTTTAGAGAAAAAAAAAGGAAGGAAGAACTAGATTGCTTTCTTAAAGACGCATGTGATGATTCATCAATATAAATAAAGAAACATGGAATGTTTATTTTTTTACTCAAGAAGCATGAGATGATGAGATATCAATATTTTACAAATCTTATATCAAAAAAAGTTGGGTAATTTAAGAGCATTAAATTTAGGAAAATTAAACCCACCATTTGATGGATGATCAACTCATGGATCAATACTTAAAACTCAATCCATAACCAGGGCCGTTCCTATAAAATAGGAGGCTCGATTCTCTTTTTAAAATAGACCCCCTAAAATAAAAACATAAATTTTTTGTGTAGCTAAACTTCATTAAAAAAATTTGAAGTAGAAGAACTTCTAACATGAAACGAAATAAAAAAAGAATTAAGTGAAAGAGAGGTGAAATTTACATAATAGTGTCGTTTGGATTTATCATTCCTCCGTTGTAGGAAAGGGGGAACAGATGGTTTATGCGGAAAAAAAATGATTGTTGTGATTATTTTTATTAAACAACTTTCCAAATTGATTGATTGAGTGTTTATATAAATTTGGGGTGGTTTGATAGCATCAGATTTCTGTCTAAAGGAGAATTAGAGTCTAGAAAAAACCTCAAACATGTACCAAAGAAAGAAAAAGAAGTAACATATAGTTTTTTATTTATTTAAGTAGGGTGTGGTATTAGACTTAATTTATATTTTTAAGGCTCATGAGTTTTGGAGGCCCGACTTGGTTGAGTTGCTTGCGCACCCTGAGGAGTCAATAATTAGTGTTTTTTATATAATATTTAAGTTTATTTTATTTAGATTTTATATGTTTTTATTTCCTTTTTAAAGTTATTTTACTTCAATTGCAAGTTATTTTATTTCAGGAACAAATATTTCAAAGATTGCGTCTTAGAGCAAAAGAAAGGTGATTTGGAGCTTATTTGTGCCAAAAATATGAAGATCTTATGCAAAAATATATTGTGCAAAAAGTTTGAAGATCCTTCACCAAAATATGAAGCCTAGCGCACCCCTTATTGTCTTTTTGCTTCTTCGACAAGCTGCCTATTTTAGTATTTCTGACCTAGAGCCCATGGTTTTTTGTGCAACACTTTAGTGATTTATTTCTTAGGGCTCAAGTCAATGTTAGACTATAAATAGAGCAGCCATCTAGCTTGTATAATCATCTTTTGTTCTTGGAAATAATAAGCGACAATTGTTTCTTTGAATAAAAGTTGACCTTTATTTTATTGTTATTTTATGTTCTTCATTTTCTTCTCTTCTATGTCTACAATGAACGCGAGTGAGTAGACTCTTCTTGTCTTGGGATTGTTGGATAAGTCTAATGACCTAATCCTAATCAAACCAAGCCTTGAACCCTAATTTTATATGTAAATCTATTTTCTAATCTATTTCACCGTTCTTATAATCAATAACAAATGTTAATCGATAGATTGAAAGATGAAGTTTAATAATTGTTATTGATTCATCACAAGTATTAAGCGATGGATCGAAAGATGAAGTTTTAATATTGGAACAAGTGAATTTAGACAAGGATTGCAAAACATGAAAATAGTCTAGCAAACCCTGAGACAATAAAGTTCCGAGCTTCAAGGATTCCAATAGCAATCAACCATAAAAATAGACGTGATTGCTAAAAGAACACACTCACCGAGACCGAAAGGAGATGTGATAAGTCAAAGAGAAACTTGTCTTTAGAAAATAGGTCCAACATAAAGTTCTAGGTTTAGGGTTTGGTTTGTGAAGGGTTTGTCATCATGATGAACCAATAATCCCAAAACGCTTTTTATTATTGTTATTTTAATTCAAATAAAAAATCCAAACTTTTTAACTTAAACTCTCATCTATAACCATTGTTGAAAGTCAATCAAATTCATAACTCCCTGTCGGAACGATATCTTTATTACTACATCGGTAAACCGTGCACTTGCGGATTTACTACATCACACCCCAACGTTGGGCCTGACCACAATCAACATCTCCTTTTAGAAATATAAGTTCATCGCCTTCACAATTGAGACTATGACCAAGTAAGTGTGATATAAAAAAAACAACTAAAACAAATATGCACACAACAAATCTCAACACAACTTATTTCTCATTATCTTTGTTGAATCAACTATCAACACAGATCAAACTCATATTCTCAAATCTCACGACAAGAAGAATATTGAACTTTTATTAATATAAACTATTCAAAACCTTAACGCCGATTAACATTTTCCTCCTTCTAGAGATAGAGGTCCACTATCTTATTCGTTTTCACAATTGAGACAATGATAAAATATGTATCAGATTGACAAAAATAATAGAAAATTAATGCGCATGCAACAAACCTTTGATTGTTTTTGCGAACCAACAGAGATCAAAGTCACATTCTCAACAAAAGAACTGGTTTATATTTTTTCCGATAACCGCAACTTTTTTAACGATTTTTTTAGTATCGATATACCTAGACTTGGAACATGCCTTTAGCTTTCAATTGGTTATTTCTTAACAGATCTCTCTGGAATGTCCAATCATCTGTCATAAGCCAACTAGGAGAGGTCGCACAAATGAAAGGAAACCATTATTAAGGAAGCTACACATTGTGGAAAGAACATACTATACTTGGTACAAAGACATAACTGAGTGAGCTGACGTGGTATTGTTAGAAGAAGGACAACACGGAGAAGAAGGGTCATATCTATTTAGGGTAGGAGCATCCACAATGGAGACCTTCACATTTGAGACTTTAAATGGGTCCCACACGGACATATCATTTTTTTAATGATAGTATCTAATAGGTATTCAACCATTCCAATGGAGATCCTTTATCAAAATGTCTAAATGGATCCCACCAATAACTATTTATTAATGAAAAACAACAAATGTAACTCAAATAATGATTATTTTATTGAAAAGTCGTGTGGGATCCATTTAAGATTGAGGGTCGTAAGTGAAACCCTGAGTCTTCAGAGACCCCCAATTTTTTTCCACATTGATGGTACCTATTAGGTACCGGGTCTTAAATAGTAAAGACCTTATTGATGTGGATGCTCTAATGCTTACATTAGGTGGTGGTACCCATAATTATTTTTCCTGCTATAATGGTCTTCTAACTTTATTTGAATTTGCAATGAAGGTCTGAGTGAGCAATCTATCTGGTGAGATAATCCTCATCTAGCTACAGAAACTCCAAAAGTTTATCGTCATCCCCTGCCATGTTAATTAAGTGTGGGTTTGATTTCCCCTAAAAATAAAGTGTAGGTTTGGTTTTGTATAAGAATAAATGTACGTAATATAATTTATGATGAATACATTAATATAAATGTGAATCGAAAAAATTTCATAATAAAAAGAGTGAATTGAGAAATAAAGTATAGAGGCAAATACAATACTAGCATTGTAGCTTCAAATTATACTCAATTTTAAAGAGAAAATTATCCATACCGGTTAATAAACAAACATATTAAAATCAATTTTTTTCTTTAAAAATGATGATTATTTTTTATTTTTCTTAGGTGAATTGAGTTTCAGGAACTCGTCAAAGTAAATTTTAAGGCTTAACAAACATTAACAATAATACTTATCAACGAAAAAGGTATTTAAAACCATCTCTCATAGACACAAAAACGTTGTGTCATTGTGGGATCTTGTTGCAAAAAGAGTGATATGAATTTTTATACATGTTTTAAGTAAGAGTCAACAATCTGATCAAATTGTCATCTAAAATACGAACCACTCAATTTTTTTTTAAATTTTTATATCTATGGATATGAATTTATTTATGATAGCCAAATCACTTCCTCGCAACCCTTCCACCTGAAACCCCCCCCCCATTCATCCCACATTAAAGTGTCACTTTTTCCTTGTCACCTCTTTTCCTCTAATTCACTATTTTATGCTTACTTAGATGCTGACCCAATATAACCACTTTCGCCGTAACTTGTTTTCCCACTACCAATCTTGCCCCTCAAGCCCTCATTTAATTTACTCCCATTTTCTCAATTCAATATCCTATCTTTGTTGCAACACCCAATTCAATATCCTCTAATTTTTTTATTTTTTTTGCTTTTCACCCAATAATAATTGCTCCTACCATGTGGATTTATGATGTGTTTGCGAATAAAATGTGATGCAAATAAAATAGCACAATCTAATACTACAATGATTAACAAAATAAATACCCTACCTAGCTAGTAACTATCCTAGATTCAATAGTGTTTTTTTGTCAATACAACGTTGTTGTTTTTGTACTAGCTGTACATTTTGTTTTATCAACAATCATTAGTATGGACCTCAAGAAAAAACAATCATTAGTACTATGGTTTAATTTGCCATGATAATTTGTTGACACTTTTTCCCTCTCTACTACCTGGAGTGAAATTAATATTAACCACATGAATATTATTGATTTTAAGTGGAAAAATGAATACCAGTTTTTCTTTACGTAGGCAAAAAAAGTGAAACTTCCCAACAGAACACAAAGAAGTTCCTCATAAAGTGTCAAATTTTGTCTCCATGATGAAACATAATTAATGATGTAAATTGTTCACTTTTGCGACTGAATGAGGAAGGGTAGCTGCAACAATTACAAAACACTAATTAGATCATTGGAGGATGTATAAAAAATAATAAAGAAAAACAGTAGTAAAAATAAAAATGAAGAAATAGTAACACTTTAATTTTTGTTGGTTGATAGATATAGTAACACCTTGATAGAATAATACCAAGCATAGAAAAAAAATATGCCTATCCTATTATTATTTCCCTACCTACTTTGAGTGTTAGACCATGTGTCTCTAGGCAAATTAGGAAAAGTAAAGGGTATCTAATGCCATTCTGTTGGATAAAAAAAAGTTGAAATTCTGGTTCCATGCAGGGGTATTTATGTCAAGAAAAAAAACAGCTATGCAAAGTTAAAGGTACACTGAAGAAGGCTCAGAGTTAACGACTTAGCGTGTAGAAGTTGTGTAGTGGCACGTATGGTTTGGATAGGGATATGTGAACACAACTACAAAGCAAAACAAAGTTTGAGCAAAAAAGCACTGTTTTCTCCTCAGTGGAAGTGGAACCCAACCTTTTTGGTTCTCTTCTCTTCTACTATTTTATACATCAAAAAAATAGAACATTACATTTAGATACATAATTGATTATTTTTCATTATCTATTTTTTTATTTATATTTTTGAGTGGATAGTTGAAAAGAGATAATGGCCAATACCAGAAAACATTGTTGCCATCATATTCCTATTATCTTTGTCTTTTCTTTTGCAAATTCTCCTATGAGTTTCATTCTTCTAACTTCTATGTCTTTGAACCTTTCACTATCTTCCATAAAAACATATTCCTTTGCAACAACCTTTTAAAACTTGAACACTTCACCTTGCTTACGTTGTTTGGTTTTTGGAAATATCTTAGCTGAAGAACACTGCAAGGTACTGTTGGATGTTTGCTGAAAATTAAGCTAAAAAACGAATCTTTATAGGTTTTGTTTTTGGCCCTTCTTTTCTTGGTTGGTAGCTTGTGGCTGACAAGATAACAACAAGTATCAATTCATGTTTGGAATTAGAAACTCTTAACGATTCTTTGATTCTTTTAAACGCGTGTGTGAATTTCATTTCATATTCTAGTGTTAGTGTTACCATTTTGAATTTAAAGCTATTTTTCTTTTCTTTTGGTTGGATAAGATAGCATCTTCTCAAACTTGTCATGTCTCATGTTTCTTTTCTATTCATATAGTTTGTTTTTTCAAGAATTTGAAGGTGGTGGTTCATTTCTGTTGGTTACTGTTGTGGATGAGTTTGTTACATGTAATTGGGTTTAGTCTAAAAGTGGGGCATCTACTTTTAGTGCTATGTTGCTGGATTGTATCTTTAATTTATATCAACTGGTTCATTAGTATGGACACAAAGATGGGATTTTTAGGAGATGGTGGAAAGATGTGGCTTAAATGGTGGGAGAAGATCTTGGGAAGTACATGTAAAATCCATCAACAGTATTATCAGTGTATTGGTTCTAAAAGAGTTAGGAGAGAATTGTGGAGGAAATTGTTATTGGCATGGGTTTTGGGTTGGTTTATAGCGTCTTTATGGATCTTTTGTGGTATTAACTTACAAGTCACTGAGAAGAGGAAAGAGACTTTAGCTAGCATGTGTGATGAAAGAGCTAGGATGTTACAAGATCAGTTTAATGTTAGTATGAATCATATTCAAGCCATGTCTATTCTGATCTCAACTTTCCATCATGCTAAGAATCCTTCTGCTATTGACCAGGTACCTACTCTTTCTATTCACTGTCTTGCAATTAAGGATCTAATTCAATTGTGTGC
>Ga0228710_1005323_pt1 | contig 20029 bp, 9 predicted proteins | sample MedpolnodulmetaG_FD_177995 | JGI IMG/M metagenome (GOLD analysis project Ga0228710, IMG submission 177995) | Root nodule microbial communities from Medicago polymorpha collected in Santa Monica, California, United States - pink nodules | ecosystem: Host-associated > Plants > Roots > Nodule... | reverse complement strand
GTTATTATCAAAACTCAATAGGTGATATTGTGAAACACCCTTTGTTCCAACAATCTCCCCCTTTTTGATAATGACAAACACAAGTATTAAAAGTATCAATTGTTGTTAACTTAATTAACATGTTGACTTTGGGGTTCTAAGGTTTGTAAGCTCAAAGTCTGAGGTTTGTAAGCTCTGACTCCCCCTGAGTCTGATAGTCTTTAAGGTGAGGTTTGTAAGCTCCCCCTAAGTCCTATCTAGGTTAATTAAATTCATTTTAAGCATAAAAATAAAACTTGAGATAATAAAAGATTCTCCTTAAAATGAACTTGTTATAATTTTCATTTTAACTTGGGCTCAGAGTCTTAATCAAATACTTTCTACTACTCCCCCTTTTGTCATTAACAAAAAAAATATAACAAACAAAAACAAGGAAAGTAAAGAAAAACATAGATAAACATGAATGACTCTGAATTAAAACTTTATATGTATATAAACTTGAAAAATACCAAGTTTAAAAACAGATCAAAATTACAGAAGCAAAAATAAAGAAAAATAGGTGTGCTTCTAAGGTTTAGGCTTGTTTGTTCATCAACTGGGCTATCAAGTCTTTTTGCATTTTCACAGTAGCTTCAAGTTCCAGTTGCTTCTGAAGTAGAAGATCTTCTTTTGCCTTAGCTTCTTCTTGCTGTTTCACAATCTTCTGCCTTAGTAGCTTAAATATCCTTGCTTCCCTAGTCAAGTATTCTGATTCTGAGAAGTAGGGAGTATTGGCTAAGTACAGAAGAGCCTGATCTTCAACAAGATGCACATTGGAGACAAAGTGCATAGAAGCAGCATTGTGAATCTTGATGCACTTCTGACTTACAGCACTGAGCAGTTTAGAAGCCCTGTTCTTCAGAGATACCCACTATTCTTGATAAGCAATCTTGAGAGTAAGGGACCTTCTGAGTTGCACCAGCTTCTGCAGCTCATTGTTGATTGCCAGCATTTCAGCTTCTAGGAATTCAGACTTCAGCAGGTTAGGGATTGTTTGTTGTTGAATCTGAATAGGAAGATAGCTGACAAGAAGCAGCAGAAGGCAGAATATCTAGTTGCAAGGGATGCAAGGCTGAAGGAGCTTGGCCTGGACAACTGTGATGAGTACTATGTTCAGAAGCTTGATGAGGTTAGGCAAATAGCTGGTTTAATGGAGCAACAGGCTGTTGAAGAGGCTGGAGAGATGATGGAGCTGATCCCAGAAGCTTCAGTAGCTGATGGTTCAGTTGCTGCTCCAGAGTCTGCATCTGTGGCTGAGGCATCAGAAGCTTCAGCAAAGGAAATTTAGACTTCAAGCTTACTCTTCATCATCCCAACCCATATATCACCCTCAAGTGAATCTGACCTTGATGATATTCCTATTGGTCAGAGGATGAGAAAGCTACATAAACCTTCTCCACAACCTCAACAAACAACCCCTCAACTACCCCTCCAGGCTGAACAGTCTTCAGCAGCTGCTGAATGTACTGAGGATTCTGAAAACCCTTCCACTTCTAACCTACCCCAATGTGATTCACCCTCTAACCTGTTCTCCTTAGAGAGACACTTGGGTGGTGAAATCACTAAAACTCCACAGAAAGCCACTAAATCAGTCCCCAAAAAGATTGATTTAGCCAACCAACAACAACAAACTCATCAAACCACCCCCAAACAAACTTGTAATTTGAGATTACATTTTAGTGGAACTCTCCTTGGAAGTGCAAGGAGGACAGGACTACTTCCGGTTTGTGGAAGGAACCTGTATAATTGCTTGTGTTCTCTCTTCTTCTGTTCTTTACTTTTATCCGCTGCAAAGACTCTGAACTCACTCAGACTCTGAACTACTTCAGACTCTGAACCTGAGAACAGTTCTCTAGAACGTAAAAGAAAAAGTTTCCAAAAACACAATTCAACCCCCCCTTCTTGTGGTTTTTCTCACCTTCAGTTCTAAGCTAATGTTTCACAATATTTTGTTTCATAAGCTATAAAACTACGAAATTATAAAAGGTTTGAGAGTTAACAGGGAAATGATTATGCTGGGATTAAACTTCATCAACCTACTTATACGTATTCTCAGATTAGTGTTGCGGATTCTAATTATCAATTGATATTATCACATATTGCTCGGCAACATCATTCGTGTCCAAATGATGTCATGATTTCTATTGAGTCGTTCAATCATAGATTTCTCAAACTATTAAACGATACAAAAGCTTTGGGTTCCAATATTCAAAGTGATTATCAAAACCTAAATTCCATGTCTAGAACAAAAGTTTTGATATAAGATTATTCTAACCTAGATTAAAAAGGTATTTTTCAATGACAATTCAAACCCATAAGATTGTAATGGAAAACAAGAATAACCTCAACATCATGAGATAATTAAAATCAAACAACATCATAATCAAAGGGAATACATACTAGTAGAGTTGATTACATTTAATCCCAACAAAAAGAGTCTAGCTACTCATTGTCATGGTAACCTTACAAGGAGAAAAGAAGAGATGGAATGGAATCAAGCCATGATTTCTCATTGATCTTGTGAATCCCTTCAATCCTTGTGCTCCTTGCTCCTTAAGGGTCTCTCTGAGTTTTCCCCTGTTTTTCTCTCCCTAGAATAGCATAATATCTAATTATAATGTTTCTGAAATGAGAATAAAGGCTTTTATACTTTTGCAGAATTTTGCTTTCTTGCCAGGCAGGATTTTTGTCGCTATGGCGACATCAGCATTCTTTGTCAGTGGCTTTCTATCACGTCATCATCCACTTGCCTCAAACCCCGTTATCTTGCCAGGCATGACATTTCTCGCCATGGCGACATTTTTCGCTATGGCGACATATGATCTTGGAAAACATGGGTTCTAGAACTTCATTCCCGCCATGACGACATTTTGTTGCTCGGGCGACATCTTGTCAGGCTGGATTTTGTCACCATAGCGACATGTTTTGGTCAAACAGGTCAGAGGACCTGTAATTCTTGCCAGGCAGGAAATGTTGTGCCTGGCGAGGCATGACAGTTGCAGACCAAAATTTGCATGTTGCTCCTCTTTGTTTTTCTTTCATTGGTTCATGCCTTGATCACTCTTTTCCTGCACAATTGGGTTAAGTAAGACACAAGGAGTATAAAAATGTATTTTTCTCATTATTTCTTGGTTTTTCCTTGGATAACTTGTAAAACAAGTAACCAAAAGTACTTAATATGAATCATGAAATTAACATTTTCTAGCACTTATCACTACCTAAGACTAAAACAAATTTAAGAATAAAAGGAAAGGTTGTATATGTAAATACAAAAGAAATAAAAATTTATTAGATAATACTTGAAGATTAACAACAGATGAAGAAAAGAAATTGATTAGTCGTATAATCTCAGCTTAGAAATAATAAAAATGTACAAATTTGTTTTAACGTCTGAGTCCCGACGGTCAATAGATTGCCTTATATTCAACGCTTTTGTTGAGTCATTAGCTTGACAAAATAGGTTGCCTCCTATTCAGCACGGGTTTAGCATCCTGAGCCTGATGGATATGTCTAAGTGTTGTTTTTAGACCTGTGAGTATATGGTTCCTCCATTCTACTACTTAGGTCTTGCATATAGTCTCTTAAATGCATCACTTCCTCAATTGGAACCTTTGCAAGCCACCTAGTGTGGTCCTTAATGTCAGCTCGATTGTTCTTGCAGATGTGGGTTATCTCGAAAGGCTCATACAAGCCTTATGCACGAGAGTAGGTGGATAAAAAAGTTCATGGAATTTAAACATAACTCTGTCTCTTCTTTTGAAAGTGTTCTTGTCTTTGATTTTGATTGGAACCTCGTCCATGAAGCTGACTTATCAGATCTCCTCTTGTGGAACTTTCTTCACTCCTCCCATTGGCCTTTCCCCCATTGTTTTCCTTGTTGTTTTCTTTGTTCTCACCATGTTGATCTTCTTCTGATAAGACTCTTTAGTTTTGGTACCTTCAAGAAGTTGATACAACAATATTTTTATGACAGCTAGTTTAAATTAATGAGGGTGGTTGTGACCTATTTCCAAAGGCTTAAAATTTATTTCTGGTTACAATTGATCTTAGTTTTCAACGTGCGTACACTTAGACCTGACAGACTCTGTGTAATGCAGACTCAATCTTAATTAACTACTATAGTTAATACCTAATATTATTACTAGATGATAATCCTAATCCTAAGTGCAAAATTAAATGGACCGAGTCTTACTACTAATAATTAACCTTTTACGAACTAGACTCGATCTAATGTAGATATTATAACAACCGTTATTTTTACTACGACTCTCTTAATTGCAATGCAAAATAATAATGACCTACTATAACTTTAAAATAAAAAGAAAAATAAACGAATGGGGTTAGTTCCTAAATGGAAAAACAAAAAGAAAAGAAAAATGGTTAGTACTAAATGAAAATAATAAACTAAATGCAAAATAAAAAAATAAACTATGATACTACAACTATAATAAATAAACTAGACTCTAAAAATAGAGGACTCAATTAGGACTAAATATTTTTGGTATTTTTTTTATTTTTTTGGAATTTTTGAAAACGGAAAAATAAAATGCAGAAAAATAAATTACTGAAAAATAAATGACAGAAAAATAAAGGTAGAAAATAAGTAACTTGAATCACTTAGTCGAAAATATCAACATGGATTGTCATTTGGTCCAAACAATTAGCGTTACTTATTTTAAGTTTGACGATAAAATAAAAGATTGAAGGGTTAGAGAATTGCAATATTTATCTGTTTGCAACAAAACAAATTACCTGTTTTTGGTTGCAGAAAAGTAAGAAGCGGCTAGGATTCTTCGAATCCCCCTATTTATATTATTGGATATTAAATAACAGTCATGCCGCATTCATTTATCTTAGGTAGACTATACAAGTGATGAGGTCATTGGGACGTTACTAACCTAATAGGTTGGAAACTGCACCTGCTGATCACACGGTGATCCGTACGTGTGGGGTCCATAAATCTCTGTTAACTAGTTTTATCCCTCCAATGATTGGTTGCACCTGCTGGCCACACGGTGATCTTTACGTATGGGGTCTTATCACCTCAAAGGTAATTGAAACATAGATTTTATGTTGGCTTTCCACAATTTCCCAAGGAAAAGAAGGCCAAGGTTCCTGAGGTCTGCCCATCTATGCATCTTAGGACACTCATGGCACACACTCTCTCTCGCACTTAGTAGTTCTACAAACGTGCAACCCTATCAACGTCTACCTTACCAAGGGTTTAAGAGAATGATTCTATTAGGCTACGACTTATTTCCTTCAAGTAGGTACTTGTTTCCTTAATTACTAACTAGTTGCATCCTAGGTTCAGCAGATTTTATTCAGTATTGGTAATGTCACCTCCTAAGTACTTACTACTAGGGTCAACTCGCTTTCAGTATCTTTCGCTAGTTATAACTAATTACTTTCTAAACAGATAGATATTGGGAGCAAGATATAAATATCAAGATATAAGCATGGATAGTAATATCAATATTAGTCCTTGTCACAACCTAAGTATCTAGTATATGGTTGCACCTACTACATAAATAAACTAAGGAATTTCCTAATAAAACTTAATAGCGAATTAAATATAGTTAAAATAAAAACGACATTAAATTAAATAAATATCCAACATGAATAAATAGAGGTTCATCTTAGATCTCTAACCTAAAAAGAATTAGTTACACATGGTAACTAAAAACAAATTACTAAAGATAAAAACATACCCTAGAAAATCATGGAGAAGATAGCAACTCTCCTGAAGCTCCAAAGATGCATTCCTCTTGAACTAACTCAGTTCTGAACGAGAAATTCTGAATGAGGAAGGCTGATATTTATAGTGAGAGTTTCTACCTGAATTTAGGCTAAAAGGGCGGGCTTTACCCACAAAAAAGCAGGAAAGGACGCTTGCGCCTCACACTTTTCAGATGCATGGGGCGTATTTAGATGCTTTTAAGCGGGGTCTTTAGGCCAGTTCTAATTATGTGTTGCTTGTCTTGGGTGTAGTAAGCTGAGTCCATCTCCATTTGCAATTTGGCACTTTGATAGGGGTGGGGGTGGGGGTTAGGGGGTTGCTAGTTTGAGTGTGGGTGTTGTTTTCTGTGGAATTGGTGATGTCCGTGGGTTCTTGTTCATATTTTCTTGTTTTTTTTTTAGGACTTTTCATGGTGGTTTTTAAGTTTTATTGTTGGGTTGTCTATCAATATCACTCTTTACCTTGTCTATAATCTCACACTTCTCAAGTTATGACAAGGTAGCCGATATTGCAACGTGATCCTTTAATTCTTCCACATACCTTTGTTGTGTAAACATCGCTTGCATTTGAACCTTTAATAACCTGAAATCATTACTTCCATTGAACTTCTCGATGTCCCACTTTGAACCCATGATACACACTTGACCAATTTACCCATGTGCCCAACGGTGGGGAATAAATGTTGTGTATTCGAATCAATAATGACACCAATAAAACTTGGATGTGTGGGAACCAATTTTTGTGTATTATGAATATAAATTAACCCCGAAAACCCCAATCCTTTCAATGTTTTCTATTTCTTCCACTTGCTCCTTCTTCTTTTTTTCAAAACTTTCTGTTTCCAAACTCTCAAACAAAGCCTAAAGGAAGATTTTTGATCCTTCCTCTAATGAGATCTCACTACCCAAAGTGTTTACAAGCGTTTTCGGACCCAGAAAAAAACTCTCACCAAAGACACTCAACCCTAAAGTTCACTCGTTTGGTTTCCCAAGTTTTTCTTTCTCTTGAAACTCTCTCAGATTATGAAGAATGAAGCCTTGATTATTTAAAGCCCTTGATCCCGAGAAATCGTTCCACGTTAGGCACCCATCATGCCATGATGTGCACTTAGTACGCCAATACAGTACTAAATTATATATGTTAGTCGTGCCACGATGCCTTTCCTTTGCGCCATGAAATTTCTAGAGACAACCACCCAGAAAACGAGCCAAAATCGTGTCACAATCCCATGCTCACGTGTCACGATTTTCCCGAACTACAACATCCAATTTTAAGCCAAATATCAACAAAAACTAATGTAATGGATCAATCAATGTGAAAAAAACTTAGTCCGTCGTTATAAACAAAAAAAAAAATAACTAAGCCAGTTTGTAACACACGATTCTATATAAAATTGCATAACAAATACTTGATTTTTGATTGAACCCTGGTTCAGGTAATGTTTCAATACACTAAAGTTTTTAAGAACCAACATACTAAATTTCAAATAAAATTTAGATAACACTGTTACAAACTAATACTATTTTTACACAATAAAACTAATAAGGTACTAAATCTATGCTATTCTTCTTGTTTCTTTAACGTAGTCTTCTCGAATACAATTTATTTTATAACACTGTTACAGATCAATTATTTTTTGTGCATGTCCTGCTTGCGTATTCTTCTTGTTACGTATAGCTAATTTTTCTCTTGCTTTTTCCTTTCTTTATTGTAAGATAAAAAATATAAATAGATTATCTTGATTGTTTTGCAAGAGTTTTGAGTTATGTCATCCTTTACTTTATTTTATCTGGGTCAAACATGTTTAGTTCTTATAAAATTACTAAGTTTTATATTTCAACCCCATAAAAAATCTCTTTTTTTAGTCCCTAATACCACACCCTACTGAAGAAAGGGCATGGCACAAAAAGGTGGAAAGCCGACTCTAATGAATTAATAAGCTGTCAAAGGCCAAGGGATTGACAATGTACAAGTATTTACATATGAATCAAATCAAAAGGCATTTAATACAGAGGAATCTCTAAAGAAAGGTATAATCTTACCCAAAAATATATGTTTCAAGGCTGGCACATTTACCGTTTTAGTAAATTTTAGTAAAAATATACATCTCTTCACTTTATTTTATTAATTTTATTATTAATATTGTTATTTTATTATAAAATCTACTACTTTTGGGGCCACCTTTGATTTTTTTTTTCTGAAGATCTATACTACTTTTAGAAAAATCTTAAATTAAAAAAAATTAATGTATATAAAATTGAAAATGTATAAACATTAAAAAATGCACAAACATTTAATGCTTACTCATCTACTAACCAAATGCTAAACTATATCCATGGATATGCAATTTGAAGTCTTGTCCTTTTTTAAGATTCATGAAATGTCGCTCTTGATGTTGCCAAATCAAGATTCAAAGCAAACTAGAAACTACTCATAATAATGTTCACATCTGCTAGTTTTCTACTTTATTAAGACATGATCAAAGTGGCGCAATTAAATTGAAACCCCATATGTAACTTGGTCCCCGCTCATGAGTGTGACCTTATTGGCAAAGAATTTTTGCATGAACCAATGGTTGTTGTTGGAATCAAGGGAGAGACTGTGATTTTTAAAACTTCATAAGAAAGAGACATTAAGCAATCAACTGATTTTAATAATGGTGCAAATCTATCTAAATATCAATGAAAGGAACTTGAGATAATGACTTAATGGAAACAAGAAAAGAAACAAAATTGTAGCTATATATACTCCCATTTTGAAAATGATGAAAAACTCACGCCAAAAAAAAATAAAAATTAAGTGTTTATTCCAAACTAGGTTTATTCACAAATTAATACTATTTCACTATGTCTATTCGCAAATCAATATTATTTTACTTTGTTGTTCCAGTTAGTTTAACTCAGTTGTTAGAAATATTATTGTATAATATATACAGGGGTTGGAGGTTCGAATCGAGACACCCTCTTATATTTACTTTAATAAGTGAATTTCTAACCAATAAACTGCTTGACCAAAAAACAAATAATAACTTACTTTCAATCTCTTTATATCTAAGAGCTTTTTATAACATAGTTTGTCCCTAACCCTCTTTCAAAATTCCATGATATATACTTTTTTTTTTATTACAAAAATGTCTCTTATTAATTAAAGAGAATTAAAAACAGCTTACAAATTATATTGTTTACAAATTAAATATAAAAACAGCTTTTCCTAATTTTTGTGCATTGATGAAGATGATCTTATATATAGAGAAACAGATGCATTATTAAATATAAGGAGGGAAATGAAAGGTGAATAAAACAAGAAAAATGGAAGTGTGTACTTAGTTACTGAGGGGAGCATGATTGCAAGTTCTTATCACCCATTCGTGCCGTCTGATTGAATTTAACATGGTAGGGGACCACTCACTGCAGACTCCTGCAACAGATATAAAAACAGCCAACAAAGAAATAAAGAACCGACACCAACTAGTACTACTATATATGGTCCTTTAACAAGAAGAAAGAGAAGGACTTTACCAAATAAGTTAGTTAATTGGGGTCATTTCTTTTTCATTCTAAAGTTACAATTCACTTACTTGGTGGTGAATGCATACACGTAGATCAAATAATATTACCGTTAGAAAGAGTAAACGTGTACGTAGAGAGTAATTTGTAAAGGAGTAGTGTAAAATATCAAAGTGTTAATGGATTTTTTTTAAGGAAAACCAACCAAATTTAAAACAAAAATAAATCTTTAATTAGTTCGACTGCATGTGTCCGAACAAATTAATAAATATACTTGTGTCGATAATTTTTAAAATCTCTCAAAAATAAATGTTTAATTAGTTCGACTGGAGACTCGTGCATATATGTGTGGGTGAAATTAGTTGTGTGGGTGAAATTAGTTGAAAATAGTTTGAGAGACTCATATTTAACTTAAGGTTAAATGACTTGAGTACAAAAGACGATTGAACTTAAAAGTTTAAAACATAAATTGACATGAAAGTTTAAATGTTGGAATGTAAATGACTTAAAAGAGCTAAGATGAAAACTATACTTGGTAATCAAAAGAATAAATAATCATTTTGGTTCTTCACTGACACCTAGCTATTACAAAGGTTCCTGATTTAAGATTAAATATACAGTAGTTCTTGAATGTGTACTTTCGTTATCAGTTTAGTCTCTGATGTTAAAAACTTCTATTAACTGATGAGGTGGTGTGCATGAAGTGTTACAAGGATTAAAGTGAACGTAGAAAATAGTCACTTTGCTCTCTGAACCGAAAATCAACATCTTCCTAAATTGAATCTAAAATCCTTAAATCTCTAAATTCCGAATTTAATCCCAAAATCCTTAAATCTCTAAATCTCATCTAATTCCCTCTTTGTTCAAAATCAATTTCTTTTTTTGTTGTTGTTAATTAGTAGAGATTTATGGTAAGAAAGGAGCATAGTAAACTCCAAATTTTTGTGTTGCCAATCAAAGGAGTTTAATTTATGTGGTGTGGACTATTATAATTAATAATATGTCTAGAAGGTGAGAAAAACACTAGAAGGGGGTTCAAATCGTGTTAGCTTTTTTTTTCTTTAAAACTAAGTCTAGCGTTCAGAATCTGGAACATTGTTCAGAGTCTAATGCAGCAGATAAAGTATAGATATATATATATATATATATATATATATATATAGAGAGAGAGAGAGAGAGAGAGATAACAATTATCCTGGTTTCTTCCACAATCCGAAAGTAGTCCAGTCCCCATTACACTTCCAAGGAGATTTCACTAAAATCAAGTTATAATTATAAACGCTCAAGCACACAAGCAAGATACTTCAAATACTTGAGCACACAAGCAAGATATTTCATATGTTCAAGCACAAAAACAAGAGACTTCAAGTCTTCATTCCTTTATATAGAGTTATGAAAGAGACGTTGAGGAGGTGTTATCACATCAAAGAGTCGTTATAGAAGCTTTGATCAATCACCAATGATCTGTTGTTTGATTTGGTTAATGTCCTAGGAGAGAATAATTTGAAATTCATTCCTTGTTTGGAGAATTAACCAGCGTAGACACAGCTCTAGTAGTACTATGCGCAGACAAGAGTGGAGTAGTGGTTGTACAATTGTAATATTTGCCCTTTCTATGCGCACCTTCCGTGGATAAGCATCCAATGCCTTCTAATTCATCTGAAATAGTCGTTGTTCTAGGGTTCTATTCCTTCTGCAATCTTGTTTCTTCAAATAATCAAATTAACTGATTTCAGGTTCAGACTCTGACTGTCAGCTTTTGATAGTCGTTAGACTTTGACTTCTTCAGACTCTGACTTGCAACATAAGCTTCGTAAATTTCTTTCCTCTCATTTGTTCTTCCAGAATCAATACTTTGTTTAAAGACTTGTAATTTTTAGTCTATGGTTCTACACACTTGAACAAATATTAGCATATCCAATTGAATTTTTAATACCTTGTTATTATCAAAATTTATGGTGGCAATGTTAAACACATTTTGTTCGAACGTGTCTCATGTCAAATGTGATTTTAGTAAAAATTATATGTATATTTCGTAACTATCAAACAATTGAGTATGCCTCCAAACTTTGTCTTAACTAAACATGATCAAAATAGCTTCAACCATATCTTACTTTCTACTAAACCACATTTATCACACATGTATGTAGAAACATACTAATCAGCTCCATTGCAATTCCACTATCGAATGAGAGAAATATTATACTTTTTAGAATTGAGGAGTAAAATGTGGTGATTTCTTATAAACATCATAATTCAGTACAATCCAGAAAATCAACAACAACAAAAAAAAATTGAACAAAAGAGAGAATTAGATGAGATTTAGGGATTAAATTCAGGATTTAGGGATTTGAGATTCAATTTTGGGATATTGAATTTCAGATCAGGGACCAAATTGACTATTTTCTACTTTCACTTTAGTCTCTATGACACCTCATGCACGTCACTTCATCAATTAACAGAAGTTTTTAAAGCCAGGAGCTAAACTGATAACGGAACTACACATTCAAGGACTACTTTGTATTTAATCTTGAGCCAGGGACTTTTGTGACAACGAGGTGCAGCGTCAGGTACCAAAGTGACCATTTACTCATAATCAAACTAATGGAATATAAAAATGACGATTTGAATTGAAATGTCAAGGAAAAGTTAATAGTTTGAATGTTAAGAGAATTTTAAAGATGTTGGAAGGTACATTTAATGTTCTGAAATTCTATATGCTAATGTTCTGAAATTCTCAAGCATATAGAGGAATTGTACAAAACTCATTTTGCTTCAACATAATTTACATTCATCAAAAAGATATAAATATGCTAGATTTTGAATCATCACCAATAAACTAACTACCATAATCCTAGGGCACTGGTCTAACCATGAAAATACCTAGTTGATCCCAAAAGAAAATGTCATCGAGTCAAGTCATTATACAAGTCAAGTCTATTTATCTATAAAAGTTTAAAATGAGAAATCGAACCTAAATAGTTTACAAACCTTTTTTTCTTATTAACATTTTTTCAAGTTTATGAGGCTTTTTTGACATCGGATCTTGATATAATGCACCTGAGGATCATGGACAAGTGGTGAACTCAAATGGTTGGGGGAAGGTAGTCTCGACAAGATCTCGTTAATTTGGTCACCTGAGTAGTTGCTAGTATTTGTGTCGGTATCTCTATTTTCCTACAAAAGCGGTGCCCTATTTTTTGAAATATGAAAAATGTTTGATGGACGCCTCATATAAATATATACATAGGGGGCAGATCAAACCCCCACCATAAAACTAAGATTTTCTATGATAATACAGTTATATTCTTATTGTAAAAAAATAAAAATAAAACTACAGACTTGTACACTCCCCACAAATTCACCTTTTGATTTTTCAACTTCTAATTCCCTCAATCTCTTTTCTAGTCTGTTTTTGTTGGAACATGAAGTGTGTGAATTGAAAACAAAAACTCTAGAGTACCATATTGGATAATGGAGTATACTAGTGAGTGTCATTTGAAGAACACTTAAGTCTCACATTGCTTAGTTTAATTTATATACTTGGTTAGTTTTCGACATTATAAAAGGAGACCTCGTGACCCTTTCCAAAGTGCACCAAAGTGTTAGACATTTGCAAGCTTTCTCTTTTCTATCTTCTACTCGAGGCACTTTCGAGTCACTTCTCCCATTTCTTTTATGTCCTTCAGTAATTTTCTTTTACAGTAAACTTTGTGCCTGTTGGAAATTTTGTCTCTTAAGAATCGTGATGTTACCAATTTAGAGTGGTCATAGCATCATTATCCTTTTGGTTGATGAGTGGTCATAGTACCATAGAATTATCTTAATACATTATTTGAGTTGTCATAATACCATTCTAGAGTGGTTTTAATACCATATTTGAGGTTGTGTTTCTAAAACAGATCACAGAGTACAATAAGACTTGAATACAGTTGTAGTTGAGTTGTTTTATCTTGGGGATGTAGTGATTTATAGTCTGTTTGCGTAATGTTGGACAATCCCACAAAACTTTTCAAAGAGAATGAATTAGTCCGCAACTCATGACAATTATTTATTCGATGGTTGAAAAATAAATTTTTAACTATTTTAAAATATTTTTCAAACAATTTATTTAGGGAGATTCCCCAATCTCTCTCTTAATTCTTATCTAGACTCTCCTCCTTCGAGCGGAGGGTAGTGTTGAATTTGGGTGGCCTTAGCTAGCTTTATTTTTTTAAGTATTAAATATGAGATTAGTTTTGTTGGCGAAAGAAACCAACCATCATCTAAAAATATATTCTGATTGGTTGTAAAATTTTCTAGCCTCCACTAAAGAAAACTTTAAGATTCGCCATGCACTATGTATAATAGATCTTAAGAGAGAAAAGAAATATGAGAAATGATATTTGTGCAACCACTTTGTGACAACTCCTTGACAACTTTCTCTCTTATACTCACATTATGTTTGTATTCTATCTTTTCCTTTATCTCTCTCCATTGTTTTTGACCAATGAAAAGTGAGAAAAAGAAGTTGTAACAAAAGTTGTCACAATTGGTTGTTCAAATATCATTACTCAAGAAATATAGAGTATATGATAAGGTTGACTCAGTTTTTAAGGAGTTGATTCACCCGCAAGATTATGAGTTCAACTTCTACTGTAGATATGAGGATCTCTTTGATGGATGATTTGTTAGTACTTCTGCAAGCACTCGTTTAGTCCTTAAGCCTATCCTAGCCTTGGTGAGCCCTCATAACCTAACACCACCGTCGATGTGAGCAGTGGCGTTGCCAGGACCCTGGGTTAGGCGGTTCAACATGTGTTTGATACTGAGACGGCAAAAAATCATTAATGTGGTTGAAAATTTGAAATGTGGATTATAAAAAAGGTTAAAGAAAAATCTTAAAAGAGTCATATATTTAGAGACAGTGATTTTTTTTCTTAAAATTATAAATTTTAATATATATTTAAATACTTTACGTTTTTTTTTGTTATATAATCTTTTTCTTTAAAAAAAGAAAATTTAGAGTGAAAGGATGATGCACTATTATAAAATCTTATATCAATTATAATTTGTAAATACTATACTAAACATCCTAATACAATTCAAATGCTGTAAATATATATTCATGTATAGAACTGACACATAACAAACAAATTGATTGGTCTCAAATGATTGATGAGCTTCACTTAGGAGAAAATAGAATAGAAGAACTCAAATTCGATTTTTGAGTGAAATTATTCCTTATCAAACTTTACTTCTCGTTTGACCGAACTCAAAATTTCTTCGTCCCCATTTCCATAGGAACCATAAAGTTAACACTAAAAAAGAACCGGGTAGTAAGATAAATCTATGAAACAAAGAATTGCATGGCATTGCTTTGGCTCATGGTCATTTTCGTGATTTTATGTATACTATTTTCATAATTATATAAAGGGAAATGTTAACTTGTGCCTTTAGGACACATGTTAAAAATACCATTAATATTATATAAAACATGTGTTGAGTCAAGCTTTACAGGTTGGACACCTAGCATGCAGTGTCACAATCACTTAATTTAACTTATTATTGATATTTGAGAGAAGAGATAGAGTTTGTGCATGAGCCAATAAGGTGCAAGATAGAATTTTGAGAGGGTTCAAAATAAGAAAACATAGAAAAATTGGTATAAATTTCAAGAGTTGAGGGGGTTCACATGCATCCCCTGGCTGCAAGGTAGCTCCGCCCCTGGATGTGAGGATCTTTTTGATGGATGATCTTTCTTTAAGCGTTAGTTTAGCCTTTAAGGCTGCTTTAGCCTTGGTGAACCTCAATAGTCCAACTCACTTAAACTTTTTATCTAAAAAAAAAAATAAAAAATATAGGATGTCCGAAGAGCATGATCAAGAAAATTTTCCCTTCATCAAACATAAAGCCTTTGCGTGCGTTTGAAACTATAGTAATCCAATTTAATTTGTTATTGATACCATTTGCTAGGTGTGTCTAAGTTTGGTGATTATCCAACGCCCACCACAACAGATGTAAATGAACAGAAGTTAATTAAGCTAGTTGTGAATACGATGGAATGGGCAGCAAATAAATGATGTCATCTTGAACTTTTGTCTCAAATCAATGACAATAGTTTTCAATATGCTTTGCCCACTTATGGAAGGTGGGGTTCTGAGCAAGCTGAACGGTAGGTTTATTGTCGCAGTATAGGGAAACACTCATGGGAACTCGATGATGTAAATCATGCAGAAAATTAAGTTGTCATTGAATCTCACAACTCAGCTAATGCACTTGTTAGAGACATTGAGTTTTCCTTGAAATGAGTGAGAACCATGAAACACAAACTAACACTACTAAAAAAACAAAAATTAGTGAGGGATATTTAGTGAGAGAAAACGTGAAATCCCTCTCTAATTCCGTCACTAAATTTTGCGACCAAGGAATTTGTGAGGAATTTCATTTTTTCCGTCACTAATTTCCCTCGCTAATTTTGCTTTTTCTAGTAGTGTAAAATGTTAATATTAAATTTCATAGGTTTACACTTTTGCAACGTAGCGAACTAACGTTATAATATTGGTTGCCAGAGAAACTCATATTTAGTGGACAATTATTACGTTTATAAAAAGGGACAGAAAATAGTAAAACAATATTAAAGGTTAAAAATGGAGGAAAATGTAAGATTCTATAAGCTATAAGCTTAAACTTTAGTTAAAGAGCACTGATACGTGTACAACCATAGGTGGCAAACCACCTTGTACACCTCCCATTTAATATTTTTTATTAATTGTATTAGGAGGGTAATTTTGTCAATTTACACTCCCTTCACAAAAAACACAATCTCTTTTCAGTGTATCCACACAGAACACGCTTCCCTTCTTCTCCCATGTTCCACCACACCTTAGCTGTCCCTTCCACCACCACTGTTGCGCGTCACCACACCAGTCTACCACCACACCAATGGTTCTCACTCTTTCAATTTCGAATTCTGTTGTAACATCCGCATCTCAAATTTCACAACAATGCATTTTTCTTCACTTTCACATCATCAACAACAAAACCCATTCTAATTCTCCATAAATCAATCCAAATACTTCTTCTCTCTTTCATGAGCGCTTTGTTCTCTCACCTTTCATCATTCACATCGTTTTACACCACCACCATCGTCATCGTCCTCCTCAAAACGGGATCTGGAGTTCTCACCAACAGCCGCCGCCATCATCGTTGTTGTCGACCAAGAAAGCGAGATCGACATCCTCACCCACAACCACCGTCATCGTTGTTGTTGGCTATGAAAAGGAGACCGGGAAACTCACCCTCAGCCGCCGTCATCGCTGCTGTCGAACTGAAAATGAAGAAGAAGAAGAAGAAAGAGTGGTAGATCTGATACGACCGTCGTTGTTTCTCTCGTTTTAGATCTGATACGGCAGTGGTGGTGGTTTCTGGCGGTGATGGTGGTGAGGCCTGTTGAGAGAGAGAAGAGGTGGATGAAAGAGATGGAAGAGAGAGTGAGAGTCAAAAAAGTTGAGTTTTTTTTGTGGGACCCACTTGGACAGATGGCAGTGTTTGATTGGATAGTGAAGGGCGTGTATAAAGTGGTATGAAAAAAATGGTGTTTATGGATAATTACTCTTAGTTAAAATAGCATATGAGGATAATGAATATATAGCATGTTGCGGAAGTTACTCATCAGGATCACCATTTCTTTTCTCTATAGTATAGCCGGTGAGAATTTTGAGCCAAATATTTTCCACTTTTTACCAATATTTCTTTTGCATTTGAGTGTTCATGTTTGAATGTTATGTTCTTGACACATGCATTGCTTCTCTACAGACTATTGATCATAATTTTATTCATACAAGGCAAGCTTTTGGTACTCTGAGCCTTTTGAAGTCACCCTTATTATTATGTTATCCTTTGTTAACCCATTTTCAGACTGCAGAAGATGTTCTTTGTTGTTTTGGTGACGAACAATGTCGTATGTTTTCAACCTTAAGTGTTGTATTTGTTTGATTTCATTGGAGTTAGATAGAATTATAAATTACTTGGTATTAGTTTGAAACAAAGTTTGAGGTTGCTCTTTGAAATTAACAATACTTGGAATTATGTTATCTTGTGGTCCATGTGCTCCATGTGGGCTGAAGTAGGGGATAAAAAAAGATTTTGCTGCTTTTGGTCCATGCGCCCCGAAGTAAAGGTGCATAACCCTCGTGCATGCATGCCTCAATGCAAAAATTGTCTATTTAAAGTTCGTGTTGACCAAGAAATATTTATTCAGGAACCTGACCGTTCATAGGCAAATGAGTACGATCGTGGTGTCAAAGATGTGTGTTTTTCAACTCCCTTGTACTTTTTCTAGTGTATGTTTATTATTCTTTTCTCTTTGATTATGTATGCAGTTACCATGAGTAACTAAACAACTTAGATTAGGGTTCAAAGATAAACCTCTATTATTTTGTGAATTCTTTTACAAGTGCATCACAATTTTATGTAGTCAATACTATTTGAATTATACTTATTTTAAACGTAACTTTCTTAATTTCTTTCATTTCCTTTGATATTGAATTGATCCTATGTTATAATTTCAACATTCATTTTGTTCTTTCTAATCGAAATCACTACATATAATTTACTCGAGTAGTTCACAAAGAGATTGAAAACTTCCTCTTGTAGGACTTGGTTTAACGTTCTCAAATCCTTGTGGGTATATGTCCCACTAGCATTACTAGAGCAATATTTCACGAAGGGGCATATAACCGTAGCCAGAGTAGGCCTTATTTTGTTAGACATCATGACTATAACCTTCAATAGTATTTGATCTAGAAATATGTGCTAATCCAACAAAGACATAGAGGGGATTCAGAATCCTAATCGTTGTCAAAACTTTGTTTGAACATGTTTAATTTTAGCGCAATTAACAAATCTTGAAATCTCCCCCCAATTTACTATTGTTATTTATAGGTTTAGTTAATTTTCTAGTTGAATGCAACAATCCTTGTAGAGATAATAACTTAGTACTTTATTATTTGGAAAAGTCTGATGCATTTGCCAAATATATCATCGGAATGCATCCCTTATAAGTCTCAAATGAGAGTTATTTTACCAAAAATAATCATGTAACCTATTAAATTATTTTGAAAGAAACATCATGAAAAACGTCAAATTTTTTAAATATTATAAAACCAAATTGTTATTTGTATTTCTTGTACTTCTACTTTTTTTGTCAACCCGATATGTATTAACTGGAACAAGAATGAAAGCAATAAACATTGAACCTAAAAGAGGGCTGACCTACGGGCCAAGCAACCAAAGCAAGGGTTTTAGGCCTCAAAATTTTGGGTGAAAAAGGCCTCTAAAATATTAATTTGGTTATAAATATCAGTGACGGATTCATAAATGTTGACTTGCGGGGGCAAAATTTTATACGATAAATATTTTTAGAAATTTTTTAGCGATGCAAAAGTAATGTAATAATAACATCATTATCATTGAGCAAAATACTTGAGATTATAAACATTATCTTATTATATATTAGAAAAATTAAAGACTCACCAACATTTACAAATTAAAATTGTTCTTTACATGTATTTATATTTAAAAAGTATAATTGAAATTATTCAAAATTTCATCTCAAATGCATTTACACATTTGATTTTATAAAATTATTGAATTGTAATTTTAGAAGTAATTGTGAAGAATATTAGTTTATAATTTTAATAAAATTATGTTTAGAATATTGTATAGGTTTTGCTAAGAATTTATTATTGATGAAATAAATAAATAGTAGTGTTTTTCAGAAAAAGAAAATGATTTAGGCGTAATGTCTTGAACCAAAATCCGGAGCGTTACATTATGGGATCAGAGCAATAATCCTCGGACAAATACTTTGGGGTGGGTCGAATTGTTGGAACAAGAGTGTTTTACAAGTCACCTATTGAGTTTTGACAATAACAAGGTATTAAAAATAATCAATTGGATATGCTAAACAATTTGTTCAAGTGTGTAGGATCCATAATCAAAGTATTATACTTAGAGATTCTGATTGAACAAGTTCAAGAGCAAAGGAATTTGTTTGAAGCTTAAAGCATCTGGAGGAATGCGTCTGAAGAAACTGCGTCTGAAGAACTGCGTCGGAAGAAACGAGTCTGAAGAACTGCGTCTGAAGAAACGAGTCCGAAGAAGAGCTCCTGAAGACACGTCATCAGAAGCAAGTACATCAGAAGCGCTGATCATCAGAAGCAAGGACATCAGAAGCGCTGATCATCAGAAGCATATCTCGCCAGAAGCTACTTCACCAGAGTTGACAAAGAACAGTGAACAAAGTGTACGGCCACGAACTCTGCAACCACCTTCTCTGCAATGGTTGTCTCTACAACAAGACAAAGATAACAGTAACATTGCTGCAGAAGTTGTTCCTTTTGTTCTGGAATGAATTTGAATTAAGTTCTTCATAGGACAACTATCAAATCAGGCAAAGGATCAAGGGTGAAGAATCAAAGCTTCAAAGCAGACACGTTGATGTAACGGCTAATTTCTCAACGTCTCTCAACTCCTCTATAAATAGGGATGAAGACTTAGAGAGCTAGCTAGACATATAGAAAAATATACACGCATACAAGGCCATTACTCTGCGCAAAACGTCGAAACAAACATCAACAACTTAGAGAATTCTTGCAATTGTTTTATCTTAGAATTCCTAAGTGTCTAGAAAAACAGAGTCTGTTCTGTTTCATGCTTTATTGTGAATACCTCTGATTGTATATCAAGTATTCAAACTGTATTCAATTCTTTGTAATTGTTT
>Ga0228710_1005322_pt1 | contig 20030 bp, 6 predicted proteins | sample MedpolnodulmetaG_FD_177995 | JGI IMG/M metagenome (GOLD analysis project Ga0228710, IMG submission 177995) | Root nodule microbial communities from Medicago polymorpha collected in Santa Monica, California, United States - pink nodules | ecosystem: Host-associated > Plants > Roots > Nodule... | reverse complement strand
TTGGCTCTTGATGATTTGATGGCTTTTCTCCTGGACATTTAATATCAAGTGGTTCTCCACAGAGATTAGAATTTCCTTCAAAATATGAGGCGTTAAAGCCCTGCAACTGTGTTCCAATTGGAATTTTCCCAAAAAGCTGATTATTTGACAAATCCAACATAGTTAGACGATCAATGTGAGCTAGACTGGAAGGAATTCTGCCCGACAGATGATTTCTTGACAGATCAAGAAATTCAAGTGACTTGAAGTTTCCTATGTTTGAAATGATTTCCCCATTGAGATTGTTCCTTGACAAATTTAAGGAAATCAATCCAATTAAGTACTCCATTTCAGTTGGTATTTCCCCTGTAAGATGGTTGCTTGAGAGATCAATGGTTTTTAAAAACTTATCTGCATTTTTGTACCATTGGTCTACACCTTTCCACATCAGTAATAGGTTGAAATCATAAGTTGCAACATAAACCGATGTATTGGATAAATACCAGTGTTCCACTGATGGAGTTGAACTAGTACTGTCACGAGACATTGAAGTAAAATTCTTTACACAAGTTGGGATTCCTCCTGATAAGTTATTTAGTGACAAATCCAAGACATGAAGTTTTCTCAAATAACAGAGATTTGAAGGTATACTTCCATTGAAGTTATTGGATCGAAGGCTTAAAATTACTAATTGGTGTAAACTCTCGCCAATCCATGAAGGTAATGAACCATGAAACTTATTTTCTCCAAGATCCAACAAAGCCAAATTGTTTGAGCAATTCTTCAACGAAGAAGGAAGTTGTCCACTCAAATTATTATTTCTTAAAACCAAAGCCTCAATGTTAACAAGGGTACCCATTGAGATAGGAATCTCTCCCCATAATTTGTTATTGCTTAGGTCAACAAAATGTAATGAGGTTAAATTATTCCAACAATCAGGAAACTCACCCTTCAATTGATTGTTTGATAAATCCAAAATTCCCAAAATGTTCCGATTACTTTGGCTGCATAGAAACAAAGCTAAATCTGAAAAGTTATTATTGGACAGAAATAGTGCTCCTGCTTGCAATAAAAAAGAAGGAATGGAACCTTCAAACTGATTTGAACTCAAATCTATTTCAGGATATTTGGTAAGATTGAGTTCCAAATTAGGAATCATGCCACTGAGATTGTTGTTTGAAATGTTTAAGTAAACCAGTGTTTGCAATTTTCCCCAAAACCAAAGAGGTATTGGAGATAGATTACTGACATTTGAAAGGGAAAGAGCGTATAATTGATTTTGTGTTTGGAGCCAATTAGGAAATCTAGAATTCAGATTACAATTTGATATATCCAAATATTGTAATTGAAAAGGAGGAACCCAGTCATCACTAACCTTCACAGTCAACGGGTTGTAAGACAAGTATAGGGCTACCAATTTGGAGAGGTTAGTGAAATGGGATTCAGAGACGACACCTTCAAATGAGTTTCGGCTCAGACTCAATGTCTGTAACTCCGTAAGTGATCCGATGCTCGTGGGTATTTCTCCAATTAATTTATTGTCATCAAGATCCAACACTTTCAAAGATGAAAGGATTGAAAAGTCCGGTAATGTGCCCGAAATTTCATTATCCCATAACTTGAGTTCCTGTAACGATGATAGATTTCCAATGCAGTGGGAATAGTTACTAGAGGTGATAAAATCTAAATCTCCACTCAATCGGTTACGTTCAGCTTCAAATGATTCCAAGGTGCAAATATTCCCAATTGATTTTGGGATCTTTCCTTCTAGATTGTTTTCTGAGAGATCAAGACTTACAAGTGATTGCATTATGTTTCCAAAATCACCAGGAATGGTACCTTTTAATAAAAAGTTAAAAGAAAGGTAAAGGTGTTGAAGATTGGAGCTGTAGTTAAGCACCCAGTTGAAGATCATTGATGATGCCAGCTGATTGTATGTTAGATCAAGTACATTAAGAGAAGTAGTGGAAAAGTTCAAATGAGAATCAAATAATGGAAGCACATTGGAATCAGAAAGGCTACAATTTCTTAGATACAGCTCTTCAAGGCTTTTACGCTTCAATAGAAATTGCAGCGTGTGTTGAGAAGAATCGTTGAGATTTTGAACATCACTCAAGTCAAGAATTCTCAAAGAAGAGAGATTTGATAGCCACTCAACATTTCCTTGAATTTGGTTGTTGATTCTAAGATTAGAATTGAAACCAAGTTTAAGAGACTGCAACATTGAAAGATTTCCAAGTTGGCTAGGGATTTCTCCAACGAGTTCATTGCTACTAAGATTAAGGTGTCGCAATTGTGAGAGATTTCCAAGTTGGAAAGGGATTGCTCCAGTGAGATGATTTCCGCTAAGATCAAGGTATCGCAATTGTGAGAGATTCCCAAGTTGAGTAGGAATCTTCCCATCATAATCACCAAATGAGAGATCAAGGTATCGTAACTTGCTGAAGGAGCCAATAAATTTTGGGATTTGACCACTGTTATTAAAATAGCCGAGGTCTAGATATGTTAGATGTTGCAACTCAGTTATTGAAGGATTGATTTCACTGCGTCCTTCCAAATATGGCAGATCAAGCTTTTCAACATAACCAGTTTGGTTGTTGCATTGAACTCCTTCCCATTTGCAGCAATCTGAATTTGGATCGTCTTTCCATGTGGACAACATGTCAAGCTCGTCTTGAACGTCTTGTTTGAATGTGAGGAGTGCTTGTCTCTCCCTCTCTACGCACTTTATGTCTATATTCTTTGTTGCTGAGTTGAACCCAACAATGGAGAACAACACCAACAATGCATGTAATGTAATAATATTATAGTGTCTCATCGTTATTTCAACAATAAAATAAAGATGAGATTCTCTAATAGCCAATGGGTGCTATATTTTAAGAGTTATACAAACCCATATATATATAGAGAGAGAGAGAATTGTGTTTAAGAAAAGTGTGTTTTCCGGCTTAATTCTTATCTTTAAACCTGTAATTTTATCGTCCATCCATTTAATGTTCAAATTATACAAAGATAATATTTTGTCTTATATGAAGGAAAAAAAGAGAGAGATTTTGTCATTTATAGTTATACGATCTCAATTTTTAGTTGATGGAACAAAACGACAACTTTTATTTACAAATTGCTCACATATACTTGTGGAGTGGGGAAAATGGGTTTGAAATTTCTGCATTAGAAAATCTTCTAATTGTGGAGATTTGAGATACATAATTTGCCAACGGTGGGTCCCAACTTCAGAATAACAAACATGGAGTGGCTGTACAACAATAAAGGCATAATCCCTATAAAAAAAAATAAAGACATAAAGACAATTTTGACGAGTATGATACATTTGGTTCTACATCATAGAAATTGATTTTAACTCAATTAATCGTGTAAAATTAATTATTTCTAAAAGGGAGTTGATTATAAAATGATTTATATTTGAATATATTCAAGTAAAAATGAATTGAATAACAAATTTAAATGTTAAAATCATGTGTAGAATAAAAAATCTTCAATTTCTAGCTTATAGTTAGAATCAACTTTGGAAAAAAAAATCAATTTTATTTTAGATCAATGTAAAGTTTAATTTTTTAGAATAAAATAAGACATTATTCAGTTAATTAATCATCGATTTACTCTATGTAAATCCAAAAAGTATTATTCTATTTTCCTATTCATTTAGGATTAAATTGTTGGCTAGGTACTTTCTAACCACAATTAAAATAATTCATATGAGTGATTAAAAACACTTGAACTTCATAATAATAAAAGAATGATATTTTTTTTCCTAACCTAAACCTTCCAAATTTTTGAAGGAAAAAAAATATATGTTACATTGATCACACAAAAAAAAGAAGAAGTCTTTTATTAGAAAATGCAAGTCTTCTAACCGTGTAGAAAGGGCAAAAGAAACATCAAATGGACATGGTAACTAGACCCAATAATGCCATACGATTCAAGTCTTGTAAACCATTTTATAGGTTAGAAAATATTGAGCGGATGGTAAAGTTCTTTGACGTGGAAAGTAAAACATACGATAATAGTATAAAAGTTTAATTACATTTTTGGTCCCTTAAGTTTTTCAACGTTGTGATTTTGGTTCCCTAAGAAACACAACTCTATCCAGGCCCCTTAAGTTTACTTTTTGTTCCAATTTTGGCCTTCCACGCCAATTTTGACCCAGTCAACGCTGACGTGGGCGTCACGTGTGTAAATTTTTTATTATTTAATGTATTTTTTATTGTGTAATTAAAAAATAAAAAATAAATAATTTTTTTATTTTAAATTTTTGTAATAAAAAAAAATTGTAATTAATATTTTTTTTATTTGTAATAAAAAAAAAAAAAATAATTAAATTTTTTCTTTTATTTTTGTAATTAAAAAAACATTTTTTTTAATTACAAAAATATTTATTTATTTTTTTAAAATTAAAAAAATAATTTAAAAAGCAAAAAAAAAAATAGAAATAAAATAAAATTAATTTTTTTACACATGTGACACCCACGTGTCCTTTGACTGAGTCAAAATTGGCGTGGGGGCCAAAATTGCAACAGAAAGTAAACTTATGGGGCCTAGAAAGAGTTATTTTTTTAGGGGGCTAAAATCACAATTTTGAGAAACTTAGGAGGTCAAAAGTGTAATTAAGCCTAATATAAAATACTTAACCTAAAATGGTATAAAGTATTCATAATAAAATGCATTTTGATTTTATAACATGTTATTAAAAATATGTTATTATAAAAATGTAATAAAAAAATGTGTTTTTGTTAGCAACTCGACCCTATTAGCAACTTCAAAATATGTTAAATGTGTGTATATATAATAACTTTTTGGTTTATTTTAGTCTATTGGTCCCCTAATTAATTTCCAGTTTTCATTTTGGTTTCATAATTTTTTTTGGTGGTGTTGGTTCTTTGAGGAGCTGTTGTTAGGGGATTCGGCATTTTGAGGGTGCTAGTGGATGTTCTTTGAGGATTTTTGGTGTTTTTATTTTCTCTTTTTGATGTACACTTGAGATTTAATCCCCTTATATATATAATATATTTTGCCATCCAAAAAAAAAGTAAGACTCTTTATTTATATATAATAACTTTTTGGTTTATTTGGTCAATTGGTCCCTTAATTAATTTTCAGTTTTCATGTTGGTCCTATAATTAATAAAACTCACGTTTTGGTCCCTCAAGTTCATCTTCGTTTGTCAACAAAATCCATGTCTGTTAAGTTTAACCTCAAATATGTAAGGTGGACCAACATTATAGGTTGTCCCTCATAAACCTTATTAATTTTTTTAATTTAAACCGTCCGATCTTTTTTACAAAAAGTTTACTATTAGATTATGAAGGTCTAATTTATCTTACATGATCTAACAACTAATTATATTTCTCTTTCTTCATTTTCTTCCTCCCTCTTCTTCATAATATTCAACATCACCTTCATCACTCCCTTATAAACAACCCTTTTTTTTTTTCTTTTCCAGAAACAATAAACAAACTACCAAGCTTCAAATGATAACAAAGATTTTTTTTCTTTCTTTCTAGAAACAGTAAAGAAACTACCAAGCTTCAAATGATAACAAAATACTCAAACACTGTTATCATACAACAACATTCATTGTATTTAGTACAACAGAATACTTATCCATCCTATGTGTAACCAAAGACTACAGGTGGCTAAGGATACTAGTCAAGATATAACACCAGCATATTAAAGATAATAAAGATAGATTAAGTTTAGCTTTGATGATATTTTTTTTTGGTTTAATAGCAGTTTTAACTCCCTAAGTTTTAGCTCCCCCTAAAAAAAAAACTACAAAACCGTCCTCTAAGTTTTTCCCCTGTGGCAGTTTTAGCCCCCTATACCAATTTTGATTCGGTCAACGCACACATGTATTTTTTTAATTATTTAAAAAATAATTTTGTTTTTTTGTCCTCCTAAGAAAAAAAACTACAAAACCGTCCTCTAATTTTTTTAATTATTTTAAAAAGAATTATTAAAAAAAAAGATTTTTTTTATTTGTTTAATTAAAAAAAATTATTTTTACTTTTTAATTATTAAATTTTTTTTAATACTTTTTATTAAAAAATAAAAAACAATAATTTTTTATTTTTTTAATTAAAAATACACACGTGGCGTCCACGTGTGCGTTGATCGAGTCAAAACTGTCACAGGGGAAAAACTTGGGATGCGGTTTTGTAGTTTTTTTTCTTAGGGACCAAAATCTCAACTTCTTGAAACCTAGGGGGCTAAAACTGTTATTAAGCCTTTTTTTTAACAAGATAAAGGTAGTGGAGTGAGGTATCCTTTTAATATCCAAAAACAGAGATTAAATAAAGCACAGATACGGACACGGACACCAAACACAATACAAACACGGACACACCGACACCGTTAATAATTAGAAAAAATCACATAATTTAGTGTAATTATGTGTGTCGGTGTCGGACACGACACATAGTCCAACACCGGAACACGCCTAATCCGAGAAATGCCCGTGCTTGAAAGGTTTTAACAAGATTTTCACCAAGTATATGAAATTCTGTTGTTACTAACGCTACTACAGACAAATTTAAAACTATACTGACTTTATTTTAGTTTAACCCCTCAAGTGTCCTATGTGAAGAATCCTAACTAGAAATGTAGTAATGTTTTGTTTGAATTTAGAAGACAAAACAATTCAAGATTAGAAGAAAGATTAGGCCAAGAAACGGATTGAGTATGTGTGTATGCATCACTCTCTCTCCTTCATCTTTACCATGAAAACAAATTCTTGAAAACTTCACCACTCTTAATTCTACACAATGCTCAGTCACACTTTGATCATCCTCCATTTCTTTCTCTTCACCATTTTCCTTCTCCCTTCACTTTCTCTTCCTTCACAAAACATCACACTCTTTGGTGATGCTTCCTACACAGACACTGCCATTACTCTCACCAAACAACAACACACTTGTCTTTCTTCTTCAACTTCTGGAATTGGAAGAGCTTTCTACCTCTATCCTGTTCGTTTTCTTGATCCTTTAACTAACTCAACCGCTTCTTTTTCATGTCGTTTCTCTTTCTCAATCCTTTCTTCACCTTCTTGTCCTTCTTCTTCTGATGGCATTGCTTTTCTCATTTCTTCAACCACTGATTTCCCATCTCTCTCTAATGGTTACATGGGCCTTCCTCATTCTGATCAAGATTCTTACTTTGCCGTTGAATTTGATACGAGTTTTGATCCTTCTCTTGGTGACATTAATGGAAACCACGTTGGCATTGATCTTGGCAGTGTTGTTTCTTTTGCTTCTGCTGATCTTCTTTCACGTCGGATTGATTTGAAAAGTGGGAAAATCATCAATGCATGGATTGAGTATAGAGATGATATGAAAATGGTTCGTGTTTGGGTTAGTTACTCTTCAACTAGACCTCCGACCCCGATTATTGCTTCATTCATTGATCTTTCTGAGAGATTCAAAGAGTTTATGCATGTTGGTTTCTCTGCTTCAGATGGAAAAGGTTCAAGTATTCATCATGTTCATAATTGGCAGTTCAAAACTTTGAGTTATTCTCATTCTGTTAGTCCTATGGATAATGTAGAAGAAGGTGACTGTTTCTTGTGTTATGCCAGTGATTCAAAACCATCGAAGAAAAAAGGTGAAAATTCTAGAAGGAATTTTTTTGGTGAGATAGCTCTTGGAATTGGTGGAATAACAGCTTTTGGTGTGTCTGCATTGGTATTAGGAGTTGTGATATGTGTTTTCATTAAAAGGAAAAAAGGGGTTGTAATTAGAAAGATTAAGGAAGGTCAAAGTTGTAGGTTTCAGACAAATAAAGTTCCAGTGAAGTTATCACTTTCAGAGATTACATCAGCTACAATGGGATTTAATAGAGATAGACTAGTTGGTGAAGGTGCATCAGCAAAAGTTTATAAAGGGTCACTTCCATTTGGAGGTGATGTAGCTGTCAAGAGATTCGAAAAAATCGATGAATTGGACCGCTTACACAATCCTTTTGCAACCGAGTTCGCTACAATGGTAGGTTGCTTGCGGCACAAGAATCTGGTTCAGCTTAAAGGGTGGTGTTGTGAAGGGAATGAATTGGTTTTGGTTTATGAGTATCTACCAAATGGAAGCCTTGATAAAGTTCTGCATAGGAATTTAAGTTCTTCATTTGTTCTTTCATGGAAACAAAGAGTTAATATAGTTCTAGGTGTTGCCGCTGCTCTTACCTATCTTCATGAAGAATGTGAGAGACAAATCATTCATAGAGATGTGAAGACATGTAACATAATGCTCGATGTTGATTTCAATGCAAAGCTTGGTGATTTTGGACTAGCAGAAGTTTATGAACATAGTTCTAGTACAAGGGATGCTACTATACCAGCAGGAACAATGGGATATCTTGCACCCGAATATGTTTATTCGGGTGTTCCAACCGTGAAGACCGATGTATATAGTTTTGGTGTCGTGATAATTGAAGTCGTGACTGGGAGGAAGCCTGTTGGAGACGACGGAACTGTCATTGGTGACTATGTTTGGAATTTGTGGGAAAAGAATAGACTCGTTGAGGCGGCCGATCCGAAATTGATGGGGGAATTTGATGTAGTTGAGATGGAGAGGATGTTATTGGTAGGGCTTGTTTGTGTGCATCCTGATTATGAGAAGAGGCCTAGAGTTAGAGATGCAGCTAGAATGATAAAGAAAGAAGCACCACTTCCATTGTTGCCTACAACTAAACCATGGGTGAGAATTATGCCTGTTTGTCCTAATGACACACCTGAAACACAAGATGTTGGTGATTGGGTTAGTAGTGATGAGGCTCCTTATTTGACTCCTAGGAGCCAATTTTACTAGAATTTGATTTTGTATATACATTTTGAAGTCAAGGTTATTTTTAGATTTTTGTATAATGCTTTTAGGCCATAAGAAAAAGTTTTTTTTTTTTTTTGAAAACTCGGTATCCGATTCAAGAACCAATTAATCCGAGGGGACCAATCCCACCGCCCACTTGCAGGGGCCCCGTTTAAAGCCAGAGCAAGCTCTGTATGGACTTAGCCCACCGAAATTGGCACCAGAGGGAATCGAACATGAGACCTTTGGAGGAGCAAACTCCAAGATCCCAAGTCAACCAATAGGCCAACCTCAAATGGGTATAGGCCATAAGAAAAAGTTAGTTATTGATTAATAACAATATCCAATTGAAATTTGCAACCAAGTCTTTTTGGTTTCTGTCATTTGTTTGTTGAGGAAGTTTTGCTCTTTTATCAAGTATTTTTTATCAAAATAGTTATGATGCCTCTGGTTTAGTTGATGTAAAAATTGGACTCATAACAGGACTCATTAACTTAAATGGACATTGTTTCAAATTTAATGTTACAAGGAAAGTAGGGTTATGTGACTAGCTCATATGGAATTAATGTTAGAAATTGACCTGACAATGTTACAATTTGAAAACTGAACAGAAATGTTACAATTTAAAAGTAGAAGTGCGATACAACTATAAGGGTTTAGTAAACAATAATGATATTTGGACACTTCAAATTTTCCAACACTCATTTAATGCCTCATTTTCTTTTTATCACTCTTCATATCACATTATCAATATATCACATCATTTTCTCTTATCTCTATCTATTTCAATATGTATACACTTTAAGGTGTCTAGGAAACATTTTCAATTAACAAAATATTTTAAATGTAACATGTGAGAGTACACTTTGTACTATATTAATAAATTACTTTTCATAAAAAAAAAAAAAGGAAAAGTTTCAGCTCCAAAGCAAACTCAAAATTCTGCCGATGACTTAATTTGCCACCCTTACCCAATTGACGTAATTTGAGCACATACACACATACATGTCAATTAATCATATTACAAAAATTTGATCAACTCACAATTTTGACCAACTACATTTTCTCAAAATGTGTGTATGTCCAGATAAAATGTCTAAATGCATGTTTAGTTCCATTTTTAGAGGGACAATATTTGATTATGAAGGTCTAGAATTGATTCGAACATATTTCATTGATGTCAAGTATAATTGATTTTGTCTCTAGAATTAATTCCACTTGAAGTTACGATTTGTAGTTTTTAATTTTAAAATTAATTTTTACACATAAATTTATAGTTCAACTCACTTTTACATGAATGTATCTAAACATCAATTATTTTTAATAGAAATTAATTATCCTCACCTTAAAATCAAACAAGTATTTGTGTCAATTTTCGTCTTATATTACAGAGATAAAAAAATTGCTAAGTCAAAACCACCAGGTCAACTCGAATGGACCGATAAAAAATCATACTTAAAACATAAAAACCAAATAATAAATTTCTAGCTATTATATTTTTTTAATAAAAATCAATTATCCTCACCCTAAAACCAAACAAATATTTGTGTCGGTTCTCTTCTTATATTAGAAAGATAAAAAATTACTAAGTCAAGACCACCAGATCTAACACGATGGACAAATAGAAAATCATACTTAAAACACAACAACCAAACAATGAATTCCTAGCTAAACCAAGTAAATGAAATTCTTGAAGAAAAAAAACAAAAATAATGAAGTATGTCATGCTTGTCATAGACCGGTAAAATAAACTAAGACCGCCAAGAAGCAGAAAAAGAACAAAACATAGCAAGCATTAAGGATCCGTTTGTTGTAGCTTTTTTAAAATAAATTTTTGTAGTATAATATGTTTTTGTTATAATTTTTTTAACAAAGAAATTTTCAAAGAAAACTTCAAATGAAAAATTCGTTTGAATAACTTATCTTAGAATATCGTTCTAAGTATTTCATCATTTGGTTATAATTTTTTTGGATACTAAAATTTTAAAAAAATCTCTAAAAGAAAACCTATTTCAAATAGCTTTTCATAAAAATCATTTTTGAAAGATGTCATTATGAGAAAATGTCTGATTTTTACTATGTAAAATCTCGAACAATGAATATTTAAGTTAGTGAATGTCAAAATATCTTTTTTAACTTATATCAAATGAGTTTTTTTGGTGGTGGCTGGGGTTCGAACCCCAGACCTTGCATATTTTATGCATTGTCCATACCAACTGAGCTAAACTCACGAGGACATATCAAATGAGTTTGAAATAACTTTTACTATTTTTTAGTAAATTTTTTAAAAAAAAACCATTTTTATAAATACAAAGAAAAATCCATTTTTTTAAATCTAAAACAAAACTTCTCTAAGTCTGCATCCATTTATAAGAGTAGTGATATTTGTACATCTAATTGATGACAATTTTGGTGACAACCTTGCTTTTCTCTTTTCTTATTGGTCAAAAACAATGGAGAGAGAAAAAGAAAGAGAGAGAATAAGAATGTCATGTGAGTAAGAGAGAGAAAGCTGTCCAAAAGTTGTCACATAATGGTTGTACAAATATGATTTCTCCATTCATAATTGCTAGACATTCAAAAGCAACAAAACTTCTCTATAAGAGCATCTCCAATGAGAGGTCCTTACTTAACAAGGATCGCTCCTTGTTAAGGACCCTCCATTGGAGGAAGAAAAAATGAGTCTCCATTAAGGAACGAGTAACTATATAAGGACCCTCTCTCTCCTAGGTAACTAACTGGTCTCACGTTTAAAAGAAGTAATAAAATATGTACTATGTGGTCCCGCTTACAAAAGAAGTAATATTTTAATAATTAATAGTTGTTTTGATTTTTAAAAAAAAGAATCAATAGTTGTTTTAAATATTATTTTATCTATTTGTCATCATTTTAAATAAAATGTAATTCATGCAAATTATTATTATTATTTTTTAACGAAGGAATGTAATATTTGTAATGTTAATTTTTTCATTTTCAAATTATTAGTAAATGTGGCATAAATTTAAGTTCATACAAATAAATAAATATTTTATAATTTAATTGTTTTAAGGATTATAATTATATATTATGAGGTAATTTATAATTTAATAAATAATTTTTTTTAATGATGTAAAGTTAGTGGAGCCTATTTAAGTATTTTTCATTGGAGTCCTTATTAATGTATTTCCATTGAAGCCATTGAGTCCTTAATAGGTACTTTTATTAAAATATTATAAATAAGTTATATGTAATGTGAGGTCCACTTAAGGAGTCACTATTAAGGAACTACCTATTAAGGAACTACCATTGTGGATGCTCTAAAAAGCTACACTAGTTTTGCCTACGAGTGTTGACATTTTCATATGGATGAAAAAGTAAAACTTTAAATGACCTCGCCGTGATTCCCACTATTGTTAGTGATTCAATCTTGGCCATTCATTTTAAAGGGTCTTGTTAAGTAGTGTCATTGGAGCACTGGTTAAAGAATTTAAAAGTAGAAAAATTATCTTTGAAATATAAACGGTTACTTTTGATCAACTAATTATTACACCATTTTTTAATAAAATCTTACTTCTTTTGAATGTTTAACCAATGCCTCAGAGACACCGGTTAACATTCTCCCATTTCAAAAATTGTGAAGATCCAACCGTTAAAGCTGCACTATACAAAATTGATCAAATAATGAAATAAAAATGGTTAGGATTAACGTTGTATATTGCTCTAAAAAAACATTGTATATTAATCATGCAATTGAGTACCCTAAAAAAAATACATTGCTGGAGTTTTGGTCCTCTGTTTTGTTCAAAGTACAATTTCGATCCACATTTTTAATTGTACAATTTTGGTCCTCATTTCTCCTCAAAGAAAACAACAAAATATTTGGTCCCCATTTCAAAAAATTTACCAAGTCCATGATTTTTTTTAAGGAAGTTCATGATTTTGACTAGTCAATTTAATATGTGGCAATAAATTGTGCATTCTCGCTCTTTATAAGTTACTCATTTGAACGCATCATTTTTTAATACTCTCATTTTCATCTTTTTTCCCAACACATCACTTAATTTATTGTCACATCATCATATAAAATGGTCAAGTAATTTTTTGTTGACATTAGTGATCAAAATTGTGCAATTAAAAAAAATAAGCACCAAAAATCGTGGTTACTAAAATAGGGGATAAAAATTGCACTAGAGTTATGTTGGATCTAACATATTTTAAACTTTCACAATATAACAAACAAATGTTCAAATCTCAGATATAAAAAAAATGTTCAGATCTCAACCAAAAAAACTATCTACGTGTAATATTGGACACACCTCAAATAATATCAATTTTTTTCTAATAAAAATAGTATCACATTTTCATTATAATATTAGGCTTTTTTTTAAGGAATTAAAATATTAGGTTGTATTTCTTGTTAGTATTTTCCTTAATTAATTTCAATAACATCACATAGGGGGTTGGGGTCAACATGGTGGAGGGAGATTGCTAGAATTTGTGATGAGGTGGGTGGTGTTAGAGGTAGTTGGTTTGAGGAGAGTGTCTCGAAAAAGGTTGGAAATGGGTTGCATTCTTATTTTTGGTATGACCAGTGGTTAGGAGGGGCACCTTTATGTGTGCGGTTTAGGCGATTATTCAACTTGGCTGAGAATAAGTCGAGTATGGTGGTTGATATTTTTTCCTTGGGTTGGGGTGTAGGGGATGAGGTGTGAAAGGGACGTAGGAGGTTGTGGGCGTGGGAGGAGGAGTTGTCAGTGGAGTGCAGTACATTACTTTATGACATTGTTTTGCAGACTCATTTATCGGATTAGTGGGAATGGCAGCCCGACCTTGTTCAGAGTTATTAAGTTCGCGAAGTTTATCCGCTATTAACTTCCAAAGATTTAATATCTTTGGACACAAGGACAACTCTAATTTGGCATAAACAGATTCCTTTGAAGGTCACTATTTTTGTATGATGACTCTTTCATGATTACCTTCAAAATCTAACTTGGTGGCTCGAGGCATTATCCCTTCAAATGTTCAATGTTGCGTGACAGGGGTGTGAAAGTGTTGAATCGGCTCAACATTTATTTATCTATTGCAGATCATTTGAATGTGCCTTTTTTGACATCTTTTTGTGATTGACTTACGGTAAACTGAAACAGTCTTTTTTAGTACGTTTTGTGCTAAAAAGATCACACTTTGTTAATATATTTCATTTTTGCCTTAAAAAAACAAAAACACGACACATTTTAAACAGTCAATTTTTTCCTATTCTATTTTTTTTTATCAATCTATATAAAAAGGTTTTTTCTAGATTACCTTTAAAGATTGGTGGGTAATTTACCCATTAACCAATGAAAATGAACAATTTATGGTGGGTTAAGATAGTTCATGAATACCACCTAAAAAGGTGAATGTTCATTGGTTGAGGTAAATTACTCATCATTCTTCGATGGGTATCCTAGTTGTCACCATGTAAAAATCGATATATTTGAAAATAAAAAAATAAGATTTATAAATTGAATCTAATAACTTTCATACGAATTTTGTTCGAGTTCTCCAGAGACAGAGGATCCAGTTTCCGGTTCTTGTTCGGTTTCGTTCGTTCGTTCAGTTTTCACCAAATCAAATCAAATCAAAATCCAATCTTTCCAATGGTAATTACTTTTCTTTCATTACCAGATTCACTCTTTTCATTTTCATCATTTTTATAATAATAAACTCTTCAAATGTTACTATTAATTTGATATATATATATTTTTTTTTACTGTTATATTGTCACATGAAATTTATTTATGTTATGGATCTAGAATAGGATATTTTATACGTTCAATGCATGCTCATCCTTACACTAATTCTTTATTACAGTTCATAAATGTTTCTTTTTTTTGAAGGGGTTAACTGTGTCAATATGGGTTTATTTTAATGTTTTTCATGAAGAAAATAATTATTAACTGTTATAATCAAATTATTCATTTTGGCTTAAGCTGGATTAACAATTTTGCTATAATTTAGGTTCATAAGATATGACACATGCTGATTTAGTAACCATTTTGGAGTTTTTTTTAGAAACAATGTATTATATGCACAAAATTAGATAAACATGATAACCATCAAATTTGAAATGAGCTGATGAACATGTTGCTAGTTTTTTTGTGACAGCTGGCACAAGTGTTTATGTTCTGATTTTTTTAACAAAAATATTGGAGAACTAAATGGGGGTGTTTTATTAAGTGATTGTGTTTTTCATCGAACACACATGACTCGAGAGTCAAGAGCGGAGCCTACTAATGATGCATTTAGAATAGTATTGTATAGGATTTGTACATATTTGGAGCTTCACTTAATCATTTTTGATTTTACAGAGTTATGAACCATTTCAGTAAGACTTTGTATACCTGTTGTTGCAGGAAGCTGTTTGTCTCACTTGCGGCGATGTAGGTTTTCCAGAGGCGATAGTTTTTTGCACCGAGTGTCAGGCTTGTGCTCTTCACAGGTACTTATTGTTCACTCCTTTTCTCTGCATCGTTTGATGTTCTTAAAGAAATTTTTCGTTATCATACTTATGTTCAGGTGCCAACACCTCGAATGCTATTTATACATTCTTTGAAGTTACAATTTTAGAGTACTGAGCGTGTATAGTCTTAGGTTGAACGATCCAAAGAGTAATTGGAATGATACTACTTGCCGCTTGATAGTTATAACCTTATCGCCTGTTTTAATATAACATGGAGTTATTCTTATATGTAATTGCGTTATACAAAGCTGATATATTATTTCGGTTTTTAGTAAAAGTGCTTTTTGAATTATGATTTGCTTCTGCAGTAGGCTTTTGTTGTCTGCATTGCTCTAGTTGTTTCTTAATATTGACATAAGGATGCTCTCAAAATTTCAATAGGTACTGTAGTATAAAGGTAATGTTTGTGAGCGTTCCCATCCATTATAGTTTGGTTTGGGTGAATCAAAAGATTACTGGAGAGATAACCAACCCAATTGTGTTCATACTATCAACTTAAAACTGAATCTGTTTTATCCTCCCAATGTTTTATTAAATTTAAAATTTGCATTTATAAAGTTGCAATCTCATGTTCTATAAGTCCTTTTTTCTTTCTTTCAGGTACTGTTTAGATGGACCTGTGATTTTTACCGATGAAGTGATATGGTTTTGCGAGGACTGTGAACCAGAGGCAAAGAGATTGAAGATTAACTCTGGAAATTTGGCCAGAATTGCAATCCAATCCCGAGCAAAACTGAAATATTGCGTTGAGAGATTGAAGAAAAGCAAACAACAGAATAAAAAGGAGATGGAAGAGAAGCAATCGAAGTCCCTTTCGTCTAACAGTCGCTGTTCACCTGAGCTTGAGCATCATCGATCTGATACCAGCCATAATCAAGAAAGTGAATCGAAAAACGAGTGTGGACCAGTTCCAACAGACGCAGCAAACTCCAATGTAGAACCTAAATCTGTTCAAATATCTCAAGCTACTGCCACTGATGATCTAATAATAGCATTAGAAGGTCATGTTGATGTGAAGCCTGTTGCTGATCCAATCTGGAGGTATGAACTTTGTTTTGCCACCTTCATTTGAAAATCAGTGAACTTCTGTAACTTAATGGTGATTATGATCCAAGTTGATTTTGCTGGCTAATAGGGGAAATTTGATCTTCTGCGATAAAAGTAAAACTATTGGTAGAGTCAATGGACTTCTGGCCCATTTGTCCAATATAGCATCCCCCAAAGTTCTGGGCGAGATGAAATTCTTCCCGCATGTGCTTTCCGCAGATTTGCTTCCCAGATCTGAGGTGTGGCCTAATAGCTTCAAGGAGGAAGGCCCAACTGATGAAAGCATTGCTCTTTATTTCTTTCCTGGGAATAGAAGGTAAGTTCTTTTAGACATATTTTAATCATGTTAAGGTGATCTTTCTTTAATTTGTATATCTATATAATATTTCTGCTACAGATTATCTATAAAGGCCTTTGACAAGCTGGTTGATGATATTATTTGCACTGAAGCTGCCGTAAGAGTTGTAACTGAAAATGCAGTGCTTTTAATTTTTCCTTCCGACTTGCTTCCAATCCGACATCAGAGTGAGCTTCATCTATTCTAGCTCTTCAGTTGAATATTTCAGTCAAATTATTTATACATCTTAGATTAGGTTTTAATTTGAGTTATCATTTGGACAGAGTTTCAAACCAAGTATTACTTGTGGGGTGTCTTCAAAAAAAAGCAAACTTCACACGAGACAAATGGTGATGTCTGCTGAGAGAATGCCAAACTCGTAACTCGACATAACAGTAGTCCATTTAATATTTTGAGAAATAATAGTAGTCATAGTTTTAATGCATAGTACTCCTGTGGTAGTTATATGATATGTGCATGATAGGATGTTGGAACGAATAATTAATACTTAATATTAATTTGATCACATGATATTTGCATGATAGGATGTTGTTACTTAGTTGCATATTATTTAACCATACGTTTAGCATGGAGTTTTCCTAGTTAATTGGTAATTATTTAGGTGAGGACTATCATTCCTAACTAATCCATAGATAATTTTATGTTTAACCGTGAATCATATGAAGCTTTTGATGTTAGAAATTATTTGTCATTGTCATTTTCACAAGTGTTTGTTCAAATGAGTTACTACATCTCCATTTTTAAATAATATAGGGATCATTTCTAGCAACAGTTGAAAGAACTAGTAGAGATCCTCTTCATTTTTCTAAAGAAGAATTGAAGAGCTCTATATACTTCTGAATGTATAGAACACATTTTTAGAATTGGTGACATTAATTAAGTCTTTACACGCTCAAAAGTATAGTAATGGAGTTCTCCATTTGTTTTGCGAAATGGAGACAATCTCTACTTGAAAGGAATGGTGCATCTAACTCTCTAAGCAACATTTAATAACATTTTTTCGTTGCATTGATTTGTGTATCAATACCTATATTGCCTTGTATATATTTTTGTTGTTTCATAGATTGTCAAAAAATGATTGTTCAAATAACATACCTCATTTGTTTTTCCAATAACATATCTCATTTTTAATTGGGCTATCATCATCAAAAGGGTAAAATAGGATTATTTTTCTACTGTCATACTTGCTCTTTTTTTTTCCTTTTAGTTTTGTATTTACTATCTTGTAGCTCAAATTCTGTATATGATTTACACGTTAGGATTATTCACATATCAGAGTTTTTTTTTTTCTTCGCATTTCTTGCTGTGGTATTTTCTTTCGAATTTTCACTATAAAGCCTATGCACTCTACGACCAGAACCCACACGCCACCCCCACTCTTCCAAGTCCTGGCAAATATCGTCTCCCTCCACTCAAATACCTATTTTGTAGATCTTCATTTTGCTGAGATAGTGAGGGGTTTGAGTTAGAATGAACCGTACCTTGAGTTGCGGTCGGATAACCTTTTTATTCAGTTGAGGATAGCGGTGTGTGAATGAGCCATTGAGAGGCGATCATGGATTGGTAATGTGAAACTGTCAAATGGGGAACTTATGGTTGGAGGCATTATGATTCTATGGGAATCTTAAGCTTCTGACTGCCGGGGATGCTGGAATCGAGATGTGCGGTTGTAGGCTCATTGTTTAAGGTGTTTGGGCCTTATTAGTAAATTAGGCCTTTGTTTGGCCCATTACATTAGAATTCTGCTCTTTACCCAAACGGTTTTGCTCATTCCCAAAGTAAATGTCCAAAATACCCCTACACATGTTAACTCACGCTAGTGTTAAATTTGCGTGAGTTAACTCACGCTGCGTGACTTAGGTCACGCAAAAAAAAAAAAACACTAAAACCCAGCGTGAGTTAGAGTTAACTCACGCTGGTTGCTTCATCCATGATTTTTGAATGGTTGCTTTCATATAAACAACTTTAACATAGAAAAAGGTTATGCCAAATATATATTTAAGAGAAGGAACATGCAATCTTGTGTCAGTTGAATGTAACTCTTTTCAAGAAGTCACCATGTGTTGAAGATAAAATATTAGAAATTCAAACTTTGTAGATTATGACACAAACACACGTGGGAGAGAGAAGGAGACAAAGATAGGCACAAAACTCCTATAGAGACTGAGAGGGGAAGGAAAAAGAGGTAGCCTTTTTTGTTTCATCTTGTATGTACAATTGTTAAGTATACAATTGTTAAGTTGGATAAAACAAAACCAGTTAAGTTGGATGAAACAAAACCAACGTGAGTTAACTCACGCTGGGTTTCAGTGTGTTTTTTTCGGCGTGACTTAAGTCACGTAGCGTGAGTTAACTCATGCAGCGTGTGTTAACTTACGTTGCCATGTACACTAGCGTGAGTTAACATGCGTAAGGGCATTTCGGACATTTACTTTGGAAATGAGCAGAATTCATTACATTATATCCAAAGTACTTTGGACTGGAGGCGCGTTTGGGCCCTGCTCTTGTAGGCGAGTATAGGCCCCACAAATCATCATCATTCTTGTGGTATAAGAGTGGTGACTTTGTATAATTTTAAGTAGGGGGAGTACAATTTTAAGTACACTTATAACTTATAAGTGCGGTATAAGAGTCCCTTGAATATTTTGACAAATAATGGTAGTTATAGTTAAATGCATAGTACTCCTTTGGTAGTTATATAATATGTGCATGATGGGATGTTTGGATTTAGACCATCCCCAATGGTTTCAACCTTTCAACACCATTCAAGATCCACTTTTTCAATTCCCAACATTCCACATCATTTTCTCTCTCTTTATTCAACACTCATTCAACTTTTACTCCTCCAATGGTTTTTCATTCAACACTCTACCCCACCACTTTTTATTTCTTTTATTCTTATTTAATTTTTGTTTTTATAATTACATAAAATTATCAATTATAATTAAATTAAAATAATACAATTAATTATTTATTTTTTAGTTTTTTTGGAAAAACAAAATTTTGTAAAATAATTGATTTTTATTTTCTTAACTTAAATTGCAATATAACAAACTAAGCACGCGGCACACAAATAACTTAAAATGCAATACAACAAATTAAGCATACAACACACAAATAATTTATTTAGCACGATACAAATCATCTTCAATCACGATACATTCCAAACTTTGTCCATATGTGTTTCACTAGATCTGCTTGCAATTCGTGATGAACATCCAGATCACGCAACTCGGATCTAGCACGCACATGATTTGTAAAAGCTGGTAACACCTCGGTCGAGTATGGTTGCGGTGTACTAGATCCACTTCCCCCAGGTTGCTCAAAATCGGTCCAACGTTGAGCATATGTA
>Ga0228710_1005320_pt1 | contig 20033 bp, 9 predicted proteins | sample MedpolnodulmetaG_FD_177995 | JGI IMG/M metagenome (GOLD analysis project Ga0228710, IMG submission 177995) | Root nodule microbial communities from Medicago polymorpha collected in Santa Monica, California, United States - pink nodules | ecosystem: Host-associated > Plants > Roots > Nodule... | reverse complement strand
GTGGGTTAAGGGACGAAATTTTAAATGATTAAACTTTGCAAGGGTAAATCGCCAGGATTAGCGATTACAGGGACGAAATTTTAAATGGCGCCTATTTGCAAGGACTAAACATACCTTTAAGCCTTATTATTAAGCATATGGAAATCTAGAAGCTAACCGATGAGATATGGATCTTACTTTATCAATTTTATTTTGTAGTTCCACTCTTTATATTTACAAACACGTCTACTTTTCATTTTAATTGTAAAAATGATATTTTGTCTGTTTTTTTCCTGGTCAGGTAGCTTAGTGGTTCGAACTCCGACCCCTACATATAATAATGCATTGTCCTATCAACTTAGTGGCTAGAATGATATTTTGTCTTTACCTAATGATTTTTTATTTTATTTAGGAATATCTATGTTTGTGCTATATCTTTTCAATAAATCAACTATGGGAATCTAATGAATATTATTCGTTTTCTTAAATAAACCACTTATTGGAATCGAAACACATATATCATTCATCTTCCCTCATGAATATAATTTCTTTATTGTTTGAAAGGATTTAACATGCATTAACCATTTTTAACATTAGCGATTGTTAAGCCTTTAAATATTTTGATTGGTTTTCTCTATGTATCATGTTTTGTTCAAGTTGAGCCAACCATAGATTGTTATATGTGAAAGTTCGTGTTATTGGTGTGTGGTTGTTTTGTCAAAATAGAAAATGACAAAAGCTACACCTCATTCAGAAATTGCATGAATGATGAAAATGAAGGCATTAATTCAAGTACTATTCTTTAGTATACTTTGCTGACATTGTTTTGTGTATGTATAATAAAAAACTACATTCAGTTGTATAATTGGATGCATTAATTCCCATATTATTTTTTTAAATATCTCTACTGTGATTAGGGCCGTTTCTGAGATTTCGGTGACCTAGGACGAACCTACAATTTAGGTCCTAACTAACAAATATATATAAACATCAAACTTAATATAAAAAACTAAGCAATTTTTTTAGGGCCTAATAAACCCCTAAAAAAAATTTGGGGCCCAAATTTCGAACTTATTTTTTGAGGTCTAGGGCAGTCTCCCTCTTTGCCCTGTCTCAGATACGGCCCTGATTGTGATCTTAAATAAGTATATATATGATGGTGTGGGGGAAGCTCATGGTGATCGACAAATGACATTTTTCCATATAAACCTTCATATCCTTTCTGTTGTAACAGTCAATTGATATGACTATGAACTTCAACTGACATGTGTTTTGGGGAAAACTCTCAAGTATATCGAGCCCCCAGGTTCAATATTGTTTCTGCTTATTAAATAATGATGTATTAATAGTAACCGGAGTGAATATAAATTTTGCAGAAGAGAGTTTACTATCCCATATGGACAACCTATCGTGATATGTTGCTAACAAACTTCAAAAAGATTAAGATGGATATTGGAAGTCCTATGTGTGGGGTGTGTGATAACATTTTTTAAATTGAAGTCCATGTATTGCATCGATATCTTAAGGACATGGTTTTATGGTTGAACATGGTACATATTAATGCTATAGTATAGAATTCTTTGCTCAATGGTTTCAGTAAGGACACTATGGATGCTTGGAATCATGGTGTTACTTTAAAAGATTTTTGGGCTATCTCTTGTCATACCTTATATGGTCGTGGAGGAATAAGGAAATACACGTGCACAAATATTGAAGACCAATTAAGGCAAAAACAATTGTCTTGGTTTGCTAGTGAGTTAGAAATGTGAATATTGTGAATATTGTGATTGAGATACCAAAGGTGATGGAGATGGTGGTGAGTTAGAAATGTCCTCCGGTGAGGGGTAGGATTATGCTCAATACAAATGGTTCTAGTAAGCATGAACACATAGTAGGTTGTGGTGGTCTTGTTAGAGTATTAGATGGTGACTGGTTTGAAGGTTTCTCAATTTTTTTGGGGGAATGGTAGTGCGTATATAGCGGAACTCTTGTAGGTTTATGAAGGCCTCTTATGTACTTAGTGATTGAGTTTTACTATAATGGAGTTAGATGTTGACTCCTTGGTTGAAGCAATCTTGTCTTGCAAGTAAAGGTTAGGAGGCTACCTTTTGATCTCATTTAGTTAGAGTTTAGCTACCTTTTTTTCGAGCCTTTAACCCTCTATTTCTTTAAAAAAAATGCAAAGTTCTATAAATTGAAAGTTACACATGATGATTGATTCTTTAGATTTATTTTTTAAACCCGAAGGTATTTGTGCTACAAATTCAAGGCCAAATCCTCTTAAAGAATGAAGGAATGTTGTAAACCTTTAAGTGTCAATTTAGACGCAAACTTCAAGGATTAGAATTTGGGATTTACTTTTCCAATCCCGTGGGTTTCCTCGCGCGCCCTATTTTTTCTAAAAATGCTCTTGAGTTTTCGGATTTTATAATTCGGAATGGTGTTTTCTTTTGTTAAAGGGTGAAAAAATAAGTAACGAATTTTTCCAGATTTTGTAATCTGGAAACTTCAAAAAATAGGACGCGTTACATGATGTTTCCGGATTACATAATCCGGAAACCCCTAAACACCCTTTTTCAAGGTACAAATTCTAAACATGTTTGTAACATGGATAGTTATTTTAGGGACAATATTAATCTTCCTAACTCTCATCCTTCTGTTTTGGGTCATTATTACCTGTTCTTAGTTAAAAATCGGGTTTTGGGGCTACTTGATCGGATTGCTCCGAAACTTACCCAAAAAATCAGAAAAAATTCAAGGACCATGACTCCCTTAGAAGAGACTTCTTACGGGACTCCGCCCCTCAAAATCCAAAATTCCATCGTTTAGATCAATTTTTCATTTTTAAAGTTTTTTTACATTCTCATAAAAATTCGAAAAAATTTGCATTAGTTTTATTTGATTTTTAGAATTTTTTGGTGCTATTTTTATATTTTTATGATTTTATTTGACAAGGTTTTAACATTTTTTTACTTAGTTTTTTTGAAAAGTAAAACTCAAAACTGCTGAAATGTGAGAGAGTCTGATGACTGATTATACATAAGAATTGTCCAGATTATAAAATCCGAAATAGTAAACATGAATCCGAATTTTAAAATCCAGAATGTACAAGGACATTTTTGAAAATTTTACAGGACGCGGGAGAAGGCTGCAGGGTGGAAAAAGTAATTCCCTTAAAATTTAGTTGCAAGAATAGAGATGGAGGGATGGGCGTGAGCTACTCATTATATTTCATTTAAGTTGTAATAAAATATGTGGGCATAACTTCGTTTTAATTAGAACCAATATTAATGTTTAGTTTATTTCTATTAGTGTTTTGATTAAATTTGTAGCATGGGCTACTCATTACCTCGTCTAAGGTTACTATTATTTAGTGTATTTTTGTCGGAATAAAAGCACGATGAGTCATGTTTGGCGCTTAATAGAGCTAATGAGAAGATAAAACTTGACGAAGAAAGAAGATAAAGCTTTTTTTTTTTAGGGAAAAAGAAGATAAAGCTTGATGATGAATGAATAATAAAGAAACATATTTCAACTTCATTTTTTTGAAAAGGATATAACTTTTGGTGTGACTTTTCGTCAAAACAATCTGATGTGACTTTTCTTTTTAATTTCTCGTTAACATTTCCCCTTATATATAACTATTTTATTTACAATTTCATCGTTCTTTATTTAATAATTAATCAAAGTTTTTAAATGCATATTTTTTTGTCTCAATAAATGTCTATACTCATATAAGAAATACAAAGTTTTGGTGTAGTATGTTTCTTCGAAATATTCTCTTTATTTAAAAATTTATTTTTTACCATTTCATCATTTCTTATCGATCAAACAATTTAATTTTTTAAATAATTAAATAAAATTTTACAAAATCCATTATTTTTATTGATGAAAGCATAAAAAAAGCACGACGCTCGTCTTACCATTAACAACAAATAATTATTTTTTTTTTGGACTAAAAGTAGCAAATAGAACTTTTTTTTTTAACGAAGAGTAACAACTTTTTATATATAAGAGAAAATGAAATTATTATTATTAAACAATGACAGTAACATGACATTTGTTTAGGGGAAAATGACATGTGACTTGTGACATGCACCTCTCTTTGGCATATCTTATTAGTATATGCGAGCAGCCTCTATATCATACATACTTTCATAATAGCCGACTATTACCTTAAAAAACTCATGACAACCACACTTTTTATTTTTTTCATTAAAAAACATATGTAATAATTGATTTTTAAATAACAAATAAAATAAAATAATTAGATAATGAAAGTGGCATGCACCTTTCTGTGTCTCTTTTAGAGAAAGGAGGAATGCTTGTCCGATTACAACTGCAAATTTAATTGGTTTAGACACATATACAAATGAAAATAAGTAAAAAGAGAAAAAAAAAACAATTATTGTTATTATTATTGAAAATAAATAAAAAAGCACATGAAAAAAAAAACCGTGGTATCATTCCTGACAAGGCTACCTCTTGCGTGGCAGGCTGTGGTCTTGCGGAAACTGCACATTATTTGTTCATGCACTGTGTTACTTTTGATTCTATTTGGCAGCAAGTTTGGGCTTGGCTTGGTTTTTCAGGTGTTGATCATAACAATCTCGGTGCTCATTTTCTACAATTTACATATTATTTAGGAGACAAGAAGACTATGCGATCTTTTCTCCAGCTCATTTGACTTCTCTATGTTTGGCTTATCTGGAAGGAACGTAATAATAGAATTTTTAATAACTTTTGTACTCCTATTCCGGAGATTGTAGAGAAGGTTAAATTCCACTCCTATTGGTGGTTGCGTGCAAATAATGCCACTTTTGTTTTTGGTTGTCAGCAGTGGCGGTCAGACCCACTGTTTTGTTTGGGTATTGGCTAGTGTCTGTTTGTCTGTTTTGGATGTCAGACTAGTTGTATTTTGAGCGTTCTCTCTGGCACGCCGTGTGCTAAAGAGGCGCCTTGGTTTGGTGTGAATATATATCATTTTTGTTTCTTAAAAAAAAAAAACATGAAAAATTGTCATTAGTTTCTTTGTTCTCAAAATCTCACAAAACTTATCTTAACAGATAAGCCTAAATAAGTTAATCCAAACACACCTTATGTGTTATTCTACGTTTAGAGTGGGTAAAAATAATTTACAAGATATAAAATTAATTTTGATATTTAATTATTCTCAAGTAAAATTGATTTCACTTTGATAATTGATTATATCTTAAGCTAGAATCTATATAACTTTTGACTTTAAATTCAACTTTTATACTAAAATTTATTATTCAATTTTTTTTACCAAATAACTAGTAATCAGAATTTCATCCCTTAATACTAATAAGTTAAAAATTTGAATTTCAAACCTGATTTTGATGCATTTTAATGTTTCAACCAACTGAATTATGTTTACAAAATAAATATATTTTTCAATTTACTTTTAAATAAACTTATTCAAACATAAATCATTTTACATTTAATTTTGGAAATCGCTCAAAATATTAATATTACAAAATGAATTTTTAAGACACAATATATTATAATCCCCAATAATCTAGCTTATCAATTATAAGTAGAGGTGTCAAAACGGGCTACCCGGCCTGTGACGGGTTAGCCCATGTCGGGCTTGGGCTTTTTCAGGCCGGGCTAAAAAGGCCCGGATAATAAATGGGCACAAATATAGTTGTCTAAGCCCGGCCCTTTACGGGCCACGGGCTTTCGGGCCTACCCAATTAATAAAAAAAATTTAATTTTAAAAATAAAAATGACTTAAAATTATTCACACCACATATTGTTTTTTTTTCCAGACAACTTCACGTAGAATTCATATAAAAAAGCAAACAAAAGGGACCGAACCTGTGATAAGTTGGAAACTTTAAATGGATAAGAAAGAATAGCTCAACCACGACATAATAATAATGATAATTCCCAAACAATTGAACATGCACAGTAACAACAAAGTGGTGGAATTGAATTGGAAATAGAGGCGCATCAACAAGGGAGTCAAATGGAATTGAGTAATAACATCGCAGCAGCAATTACACTTAACAATAAAGGATTTTAATTTATTAAATAGAATAGTATTACTGAATACTTAATAGATTTGCATAAAAATAAAGGTTATGAATACTTAAGACAAAACAAAACAGTGAATTGGGTAAATAATTTTTTTTTTATTAGTTATTAATAAAAATAATCGGGCTTTTGGGCTACCCGAAGCCCGACCGGGCTAGCCTGTCACAGGCTCGGGCTAAAAAGCCCTCGTACTAATCGGGCTAAAATTTGGTTGTCCAAATCCTTCATTTTTCGGGCTTTCTCGGCCCGACCCGGTAGGCCCAGCCCATTTTGACAGCACTAATTATAAGTTATTTTTTACCAAGCAAAAGGTGAATAATCATTTTCCATCCACAGAACTTGAATCCGCCATCTGTTTCTTCTTCTCCACTCCACTCACTCATATCATATAAATTATTATTATAAATAAATAATATTAAAATTTTTAACTTTATTACAATTTTCTAAATCAAAATCTAAGACACCCCATTTTCGTTTCTTACCAAAGTTGATTCCTTTTTCAGGTAACGATTCAAACCCATTTCTCTTTTTTTCATTCTTTTTGCCAATTTCTGCATTTGTTTGTTTTTGTGGTGTTTGTTCAGTTAATTTTCTATTATTTTATTTGAAATTTTCATGCTCTATGGTTGATTTTGATTGCAATTTACAAAAGCATTGATGTGTTTTGCATGATGTTTATGTTTTTTTTTGATGTTTATGTTTTTTTGTTTTTTTGCTTATGTTTATGTTTTTTGGTTAATGTTTATGTTGATGTTTTTTTGGTTGATGTTTTGTATGTAGACTTATAAGGTGTTTTGATTGATGTTATGATTATGGGCTTGTCTGGATTGGTTTGTTTGAGCTTATATAGTGGCATAAGCATTTGTTTAAGCATTTATGAAAACGGTTTATAACATTTTTCATAAGCTGTTTTCGGCTTATTTTCATAAGTTGTTAAAGATAGCTTATGAAAACAGCTTATAGATTATACAAAAATAATTTAACTTCATTTTATCTTTTGTTATAGAAATAGCTTATACATAAGCACTTATCATGATAAGCGCTTATGTTATAAGCTTCAAATTAAGCTGTTTATCCAAATAGGGTGTAAATGCTTGTATGGACCTAATTCAAATTTGATTGCAGACCCCCGTTTTTTACAGTATGTTTGGTAATGTGGTGAGAGGCGTAAACATAAGCTGTTGTAGCTTTGGTTGGACGTGAGTTGTTAATGTGGAACCTGATATTTCCAAACACAATTTAATAGTAGTTGATTCATTGAATTAGTAGCTAGAAAGAAACTTTACATGTCATGTGTTATATTAATGTATACTTTCCCTAATATTTAAATATTTTTAGGTAGTCTGTCTGAGGCAGTTATTTTCTTTTGTCACATGGACGCCAATATTGAGTTTTCATACTTATCATTGAGTTTGTCATATCCATATAATTTTAGAGACTCGATTCCGCGCATGTGTAGTTTAACTTGATTCATCTGTTAGATTTATTTGGCTATTGTGCGCTCTGAAGTTCTCTGAAATACGATTGATTGTTCTTTTTATCTGTCTGTGAGTTTGTCTTCATGCTTTGTTGGATGCAGAAAACTTGTATGATATTATAATTTGGAAACTTTTTTTTGCAGGAAATTGTTCTATCAGTTACAGTTCTGAATGGCTTCCTCCACTCTCATCTCTGACACTCAGCCATGGAAGGACTTAAAGGTGTGACAGGAACAATACTTCTTAAATATGCATGATGCAAAAATTGTGAAGATTTATTCAATGCTTCTCCTTTTACAGGACCATGTTGAGGACATTAAAAAGACTCATTTACGTGATTTATTGAGTAACGAAGAGAGATCCAAGTCAATGATGGTGTACGTCACCTACTTTATGAAGCGATATAGTCTTGCAATCTGATACTTTATTTTACAGTACGATGTAATAACCTGAATTTTGCATTCTTTGAAGTGAATTTGATGGAATTCTATTGGACTACTCAAGGCAGCAGGCCACCCTTGAAACAACGGAAAAACTCTTCAAATTGGCAGAGGTCAATTCTCTCATTTTAGATGTTCTTCATAGTAAAATAAAAAGTTATTTAAACTGAAATGCGATCATCTGACTAATGACTATCATATCTGTTGTTGTGATGTAGGCTGCATCCCTCAAGCAAAAAATAAACCAGATGTATAATGGGGAGCATGTGAGTACTTATATCTTTATCAAAGGGTCTCCGAAATTCCTCCCTTTTATCTGGAAAACCTTGTAATGTTGCAGTGTAAATGCGATGTATATTCAAGGTTAAATTTCTTCATTTCTGAGTTACTGTATTTATTTTGCAATTTTTCGTGGACTTTTAGATAAACAGCACTGAGAATAGAGCAGTACTTCACGTAGCCCTTCGTGCTCCAAGGGATGCTGTTATAGAAAGTGATGGAAAGAATGTTGTTCCAGATGTTTGGAATGTTCTGGACAAGATCAAGGAGTTCTCTGAGGGGGTCCGCAGTGGATCTTGGGTAATATAATATCCCTGTCAATGTTTTTTTTATATGAACATTGTTGAACTTGAGTTGAAAGTATTAATCATATTTCCGTAGGTTGGAGCTACTGGAAAGGAACTGAAAGATGTTGTTGCCGTCGGTATTGGTGGAAGTTTCTTAGGTCCACTTTTTGTGCACACAGCTCTTCAAACAGGTTGGCGACACTGTCTTAGTGGCATTTATATAATTATCTATTATTTTTTACTTTTATTTGTACTTTTTTCTAGTACATATGTAAATGAACATAAGAACCATGGATGTTATTTTCAAAACAAGTGCTGAATATGTATTTATTATTACATCTTACAGATCCTGAAGCAATTGAATCTGCAAGAGGACGTACTTTACGCTTGTAAGTATCTAAAATTGCTTTCTGCACTGCTGGTTATTCTTGAAAGATTGGTATACATGCTTGTGAGAATATAATAATGAGTGTATATTGTAAACTTAGCCGTGGCATGCTTTCTGTTAGAGGCTTTGCATGATCCATTTTCAAAGGGTCAATGTGTCATTTGATGGCCGAAGTTAGAGATATATCCGTGCTACAATCTGTGTTTATATATTAAGGGTTGTTTTACTGATTGTATGTGATACGATGTTGTCAATCGCAGAAGACAGTAGTTTGTTTGAATTCCCCTATACAATAGTATTCTAGTGCCTCTATAGCTGCTATTTGACAACATTTTGTACTAAATAGCATATTCCAGAACAATAGTGATTTGTTCAAATTTCACTATGCTATAGTGGCTATAACGCCGCTATTTAACAATATTATTGTGATGTGTGCTGTTAGAAATGTCTTACTAAAGCTACACATTAAGAAAACCACGTCTTTTCTTGAAATCAACCTCATGCGTGTATTTGCTTCTATGTACAGTCTTGCAAATGTTGACCCGATTGATGTAGCTAAAACAATCACAGGATTAAATCCTGAAACAACACTAGGTAAATAGTTTGTTGTTTTAACTTTTCTTATTTTCCTTAATATTTGACTCGAGATTGAGGGTCATCTTTTGTTTTATATGGTTGCAATTCTTCTTATTTTTGTAGTTGTGGTTGTGTCAAAGACTTTTACGACTGCTGAAACCATGTTGAATGCTCGAACACTCAGGGAATGGATTATATCTGCTCTAGGGTAAGTGAAACATTGAAGGTGTTTGATCAATAATTGTTGTAAAATGATGGTTCTGGAATTCTACTATTTCTTCCCATATTTTATATAGAAACTTGCCGATAGGATATTGGGATATTATTCTCTGTGCTCTGTTTGAATAAACAACTTAATTAAGCACTTATCATGCAAGTGTTTATGTATAAGCTATTTTTATAAAAAAAGATAAAATAAAGTCAAATCATTTTCATATGAGCTATTTTTGTAAGTTATACGGGAGAGCTTCTGGAAGTAAGCTGAAAACAATTTATGGACAGATCATAAGCTGTTTCCATAAGCTCTTTCAGACTGTCTCACAAGTGCTTATGTCAGTAGATAAGCTCTCAAATAAGTCAATCTAAATAGGCCATTGGACTTCTAGTAATGTATGTGTCATGCCCCCATATCCTCAAAATGTATTTGTATTTATGTAAAAGGGAAACACTAACAGAAATTGACAGTATTATGAAAACTTGCTTATGATTCATATTTTCTTCAGGCCATCAGCAGTTGCAAAACATATGGTGGCAGTTAGCACGAATCTCGCGGTATAGTCATACATTATTTTCTCTTTTGGCATTAGCTCGTTGAGTTAACAAATGATTGTTTGATTTCTGTGTGTGTATATACAACTTATTTAACGGTGTATGGTCATTTGCAGCTTGTTGAAAAGTTTGGCATTGATCCTAATAATGCCTTTGCATTTTGGGACTGGGTTGGTGGTCGATATAGTGGCAAGTATCTTGGCTTGTTTTAATAAATAAAAGTTTAATAATTTGACTTGAAGGAGATTTTTTTATTTTGACTATTTTTTGAAATGTTGGTTACAGTTTGCAGTGCTGTTGGAGTGTTTCCTTTATCCCTGCAATACGGTTTCTCAGTAATTGAGAAGTATGTGATTTCTTATTCGATGGCACTTCTTTTGAAAAGTTCTATCAATTCATTATATTTATCCCATTATTCATTCATTTATTTATTTTTGGTTCTATATGATTGATTGACAAAGCATTGTTTAATGTTCATATGCTTGGTTTTTTATATCTTGTATTTCTTTTGTGAAGGTTTTTGAAGGGAGCTTCCAGCATTGATCAACACATGCATTCAGAGCCATTTGAAAGTAACATACCTGTAAGAGCCAACCTTTGTTTTTGTTCATCAGATTTTCTTTGCTTCAGTAGGTCCAAGAAAGTAGTAACAGTAATACCAAATTTAAGCCATTTATTTTACTGTAATCTAGTGCCTAGTTATCATGAACAAGATCATCCTATGCTAAAGGCTTAAGCTATTAGGCAGAGGCCCAAGAATGATTTTTACAGTAACAGTAATAAAGTCTTCTTATAGCAGCGTATGATATCAGTTTGGAGAAAAAAGTATTTGTTTGAATTCTGTTTTAATAATACTTTACACTTTACAGTCGTACAATATCATGTAATATATAGTGCGACATTAATTTTCATGTGTCGTGATTCAGTTATACGCATAACAGTAACAAAACGTAGCTGTATAATACACACAGATTTCATCATATATGTTTAAATTTCCGTATTTTGGTATATATAGCAATGATCATCTTCTGAAGATGGGGAATGACTAACAGTGATCCAGTGTTGTCAAATAACCGCTATAGCATTGCGGAATTTGAACAAATCTCTATTGTTCTGTAATACGTATTTAGGACAAAGTGTTGTCAAATAGTGGCTATAACACCTGTAGCATAGTGGAATTTGAAAAAAACTGCTATTTTTCCGCGACCAACGATTGACAATCTGCTTTATTCACACCATTCCCTCCCATTCTTCAGGATTATTTATTTATGTCGCATTTTAATATTTCTATACTAAGTGCAAGATGACATGTTCATTAACATTTTGTCCATGCATCAGGTGCTTCTGGGACTATTGAGTGTATGGAATGTCTCATTTCTTGGATATCCTGCCAGAGTGAGTGCCTAATATATTTTGTTTCATTGAAATTTATTTTTTGTCTATTCTTAACCAACAATTTTCAATAACTGAAACTTGTGGCTAAAATCCAGGCCATTTTACCTTATACTCAAGCCTTGGAGAAGTTTGCACCACATATTCAACAGGTATGTTGTTACTTCTATATGTGAAAGAAGCATCATGGATATTTTAATACTGCTTCTCTCTTTTCTTATAGTTAGTGTTTGTCTCAAATTAGGTTAGCATGGAAAGTAATGGCAAGGGTGTTTCAATTGATGGCGTGCCTCTACCATTTGAGGCCGGTGAAATCGATTTCGGTGAGCCAGGAACAAATGGACAACACAGTTTTTATCAACTTATACATCAGGTGACATGCAGATTAAGTATATGTAGTTTATTTAATTAGTATACATGCTGTCCAAGATGTTTATCAATCCGTGTAGATGTTAGCTTTATATCTTAGTATGAAAAACTTTGTTATTAATAACTTGTGTATCTAAAAATCTTAATTTTAGGGACGTGTTATTCCATGTGATTTTATTGGAGTTGTGAAAAGTCAGCAACCTGTTTATCTAAAAGGTAAAGTTTCCTCTTCCGCGTATCAAATTTTGGTGCTTGCTTTGAATTTTACAGTGGTTCTTTTCTTTTTGTGTGTGAAATTTCTAATTCAAACTCATGTGATTCCTGTGCAGGTGAGGTTGTGAGCAACCATGATGAGCTAATGTCAAACTTTTTTGCACAGCCAGATGCACTTGCCTATGGGAAGGTACATACACTCTTACTCTTCTTTCTTACCTAATTCATGCTTTTAGTTTCTTCTTTCTCAAGATATAGAGTAGAAAAAAAGAAAGAAAATGAATCAATTGTGATAAAGTTTTAGAAAATAATAATAAGATTGTATAGTGAATCCTTATTGGATCCATATCATATAACATAGCAAAATTTGAAAAAAATATGTTGTCATATATCAGCTGTAATGGCGCTATAACACTGTTGTATAGTGGAATTTGATCAAACCTCTATTTTCCGTGATTGACAACACTGAACTGGTATTCACGCTAATGGGAAGGAGACTATTGACGTCATTACTATCATTATGATAATTCTTGTTTTGTCTAGGAACCAAGATATCTGCAAAAACACTCTGATATATAAGTTATAGGTGACACCAAAAGGTTAGGGTGTGCGTGAGAAAATCCATTAACTGAGGGTTTTATCCTCTATTTATAGTGGAAATAACTTCTTAGGGAGCAATCTTTTATGAGACAGAGCATTCTAATATCATACAACATTCTTCTCAATGACACTGAGATACAAAAGTGAACAGAGATTCTATGTTGATATTTTTTTAGGCATTCTTGATTGTCTTTAACATGCATTCTTTTGACTTGTTTCGAGGAATATAATCAATAATAACTTTTCTACAGACCCCCGAGCAATTGCAGAACGAGAATGTTTCTCCACATCTTGTGTCACACAAGGTAATTTTCTTTCTGTTTCTGCACTGCTTTTGAGTTATAGATTGAGTTGGTAGTCCCCTTACTATGCATTCATTTTGCTGCAGACATTCACAGGCAACAGGCCTTCTGTCAGCCTTCTGCTTCCGTCGTTGAATGCTTATAATGTTGGGCAGGTTTGTGTGCCTTCCGCTTATATATGATTAATGATTAGAAAAGAAATAATTAAGGACCCATTTGTTTAATTTTTTTACAAGTGTTTTTTAGATTGTGTAAAAAAGTAATTGTTATTTTAGAAATTTTCTGAGATGCTACTTAAACAACTTCTAAAAAATGCTCAAAAACGTTGAAAATTGATTATTTTGAGATTCTAATTCTTAAAAAAAATAACTTATCTAAACATCTCACGAATTCTTAAAACTGATTTTTCTTACACAAAAAATTGATTTTATTAAGAAGGTTTAAAATGTTCAATTACTCTGGAGGTTGATAGACTATGTGGTTTTTTAAATAGGCCCGTAAATTAAAAGACTTTATAATTGGGTCCATAAACATATCAATAACTTGTACTTAGTACCCTGAACAATTTTTTTGTTAAATGTGTTCTTAAACTTTTAAATAATTTATAATTGAAAAAATTATATAATCAGTTTTCCTTTGATATCAGTACAAATTGAGTTCTTGGTACTAATATCAGTTCCCATTTGCTTTTCCAGTTGTTGGCAATCTATGAACATAGAATTGCTGTAGAAGGTTTCATATGGGGCATCAATTCTTTTGACCAGTGGGGAGTGGAGCTCGGGAAGGTATGTATTTGATAAGCGACCTCTTCACGTGCCTTGCATGAAAAATACGTTGTCATGTCTTTCTATTAGGATTTGCATTTTGTATGCGTTAGAATATAAAAAACACATTAAAAATATATTTGATATTATATTAGAGTATCTTAGTTTATTTCCTATGATCAGTTTGTAATCATAGAATGTCTGTCATAGATTATTGCCTTGGAATAGTTTATACTACTAATTATTATTATGGTGTTTTCTAATTTTCTTAGAATTAGTGTTTAGTCTTTTGTATCAAGTTACACTCTGTTTGAATAAACAACTTAATGGAAGTGTTTATAGCATAGTGCTTATCATATAAGTGCTTATTTATGCTTCTATAACAAAAGATAATGGAATTCAAATTGTATTGATATAAGCTATAAGTTGCTTTCATAAGCTATCCTAGAGAGTTTACAGAAAACACTCATAAGTTGTTTCAAGCTCTAACAATCAGTGTCACAAGGGTTAAAGCGATTATATAAGCTCAAACAAGCCAATCCAAACAGACCCTCATTATCAAACTATTTTTAAGTTTTTGTCGACGATACTCTAGCTCTTAACTTCAACATAATGCACATTCGTAAATTTGACTTTAGTCTTCACCATTGTTTACTGAATTTTCATTTTCTTTGTTGCTGTTGCATAATAATGTTAACACAGTCATTAGCCACACAAGTGAGGAAGCAACTTAATGCATCTCGAACAAAAGGAGAACCAATTCAAGGCTTTAATTTCAGTACCACAACTATGATAACAAGATACCTTCAGGTATGACAAATCTTAATTCAGTTAAGAATGAATAAAGAAAATTATTACACATATTTGCACATATATTTTAAACTAAACCTATTGGTTTCTGATTCTTTATCCAATAAAATATGTTTTTGGTTCTGTTATTTTTCTATTTAGTCCCTGTACGTTTTTTTTCTTCTATCAATGGTCACTAAAGTATACAAATTTTTCATCTTTATCATCGTTGTTTTATTTTAGTTCCTATAATATACTTCTTTGCTCTTTGCTTGTCACTATGATATTTGACTAATGTTCTATTAGTGAAATTATGATAAGAACTCAAGGAAAAAGCATATTACAGGGACTAAAATGAAAAGTAAAGTATATTATAGGGACATAAACAAATAAAGGGGGACTAATGTTCTATTAGTGAAATTATGATAAGAACTCAAGGAAAAAGCATACTACAGGGACTAAAATGAAAAGTAAAGTATATTATAGGGACATAAACAAATAAAGGGGGACTGAAGTAAAAAATATAACAAGAGACTATTTTCAGAACTAAATTTTGAAGAGATTAAAATGAAAAGTTCCAGGAACAAAAAATATAATATTTATATGAAAACAAAATGATATTATTAACATGTGTCAAGAATGAACATGTTTATTGTCAAAATAAAAAGAATTAACATGTTTTTTATGAGGATTTTTCTTGTTTTATGAGAATATTAAAACTATAAGAGAGTGATATCATACTTATTTTGGCTACATTTTAGAGAATTTTTAAGCTGACTTTATTTGTTTACATTGCAGGCAAGTGCAGATGTTCCAGCTGATCCTCCAACTACTTTACCTCAGATATAATTTACCTTTTTGGTATTGAAATGTATCAAATTCTTCTTACCAATCCTACTCACATAAGCTGTTATATAAACAACAGCATGCTTCATACTTTTTGTTTTTGGACAACATTTTTGAAAAGTTTTGACATGTTCAATCATAATTTTCTTTTTGTTGTGAAAATGATGTCATGTTAAAAACACCATCATTTTAAATTGGCATGTGTGAGGCTCAATTACATTCATGTCAATTTAATGAGTTGAATGTTGTGAAATGTTAATTAGCAATAAATGAGTAATTCCTTTTCCTTTAAGTGTTCATTTTCTCAATAATTTATGTACATGTCCTAAATAAGCATAAGCATGTCCTTGTGAGTTTAACTCAGTTGGCAAAGACAATGTATAATATATGCAAGGTTCGGGGTTCAAACCTCGGTCACCACAAAAAAAAGAAAAGCATTACCTCCGTTCCAACAACTATCACACTGTTATATTTATCATAGTACATTTTTGTTATAACCAGTATTATCAAACTTTAATTATATTAAGTTAAACTTTAGTACAACAACAAATTCTAATAACTTAGTTTTTTATCCACAAGTGGTCAGCTACATGTTATAATTGATGTTAAAATGTCCAGTAGTAAATCATGTCTATATAGAAATTATTTTATTTTTAGATAAAGTTGACATGCAAAAGCTTTAATACGATATCTGACATCTAAACTATGTTTACACCAGCTACATCAAACCATTTGTAGACACCAAATTTATCAGCACATGTATTGTTTTTCATGGTTGATATGAGAATACATAAAGACATTTCTAGTCAATTATAAACGGTTATTCCTTCTTATTTCTTAACTTCCAAGAACAATGTAATTGTTGTGGAATGTTTGTGTGACAAGTTGAGTCACACTCTAAACACTTTCAAAGAAAAATGTATATTGGACCGCTCTTCTTCCATTTGTTTTTGCTCATTCCCGTCAAAATAGCCGAGCGTAAGTTAACTCACACAGGTGTATTCTCAGCTTGATTTAACTCACACAGGTGTATTTCTCAACAGGAATGAGCAAAAACAGATGGGAGAAGAGCAATTCTCGACAAACAATGAACACAAATTCATTGAATTTTCATGACATGGATTAAAAATGTAAAAATGCATATAAAAGTTAAGTGCTACTATTCATACCCCTGTTTTTGAGAGATGCTCCATTGAGTATAAACAATAGGCAAAGTCCCTACATGGTTCTTCACATGCATAACTTTCTAACAGAAAAAACGACTCTGGTTTGTACTATGCACTATGGTTGGTCCCTTTTTGCACAACCAAAACAAAGGGTAAAAAAGCACCAAGGTGAAATAGCTTACATCATGTAACATGTGGGGACATTTGTGTGATTATATGTATACATCAAGCGTGCTTTTGGTTCATCACGTTTTAACCTTTTCCTTTTGTCTTTCATACAGTAACTCTAGTAAGTAATAGATAGTGCTCTCTATACTCAAATTTGGCCAGCTGGTTTTTCAGTTTTTGAGTAGGACATTTCAATTCCCCACTTTTCTAGATGCCTTTTTTTCTAGTGTTACTTCTACATCACTGGCTCCTATTTTTACTCTGCTATGTTTGATTTAAAATTGGATACACCATGACTTTGAATTGAAATAACCAAAAGAAAGATTAACTTGAAGTGGTTAGTGGAGTGGAATATATTACTAATCTAGTGTGGTAACTATCACTATGTGTTGGAAATGGATTCTAAGTAATGCAGTTTATAGTCTCTACCATTGATTACGATTAGACGATTAAGATAATGAAGTACATTTATCAAATGTGCAATATGAATTGTTTGATATTGATCTAACGATTCATGACATGCTCAGGACATGAAAGTGGAGTTTCATGGTAGCAAGAAATTAGGGTATGTCTGAAAATGAATTTCATGCAGTCACACATTCATACAGTTGACAATCTCGACCATTGATCTTTCTTGAACCATATATATATATATATATATATATATATTGAACTTGTAGTATAGATTGTTTGGTTTTGGTCTAATAATATTGACATTTTGATCACATGATTGAAGAATTCCCAAGGGCAAGGGTTCGTCTCAATCCGACCACGTGTTTACACAATTGATATTCCCGACCATTGAGATTGCTTGAATGACTTATATAATGAGATGTATATTTACCGAACTTCTAATATGGATTGTTCGATCTTGATTTCATGCCCCCAATGTGCCGCATACATAATTGCGAGATTCCATTAGTATCTAGGAATCTTGGTCACTATGTGCCTATGTCACAAGCCTATCATTCTTTTAAGGGTAGTGTCACTATTGGTGATTTGGTGTATGCACGCCAAGACCAGACACACTCTAACTTACAAAACTATTTGATTCTAAGTTGGGTAAGGAAATCATCAACAAATGGAGCCAAATAACAAAGCAACATTCCTTGTTTGTATTATGTTTACTTGTCTCCTCATCACCTTACACCACTCACACTCACATTTTGGTTATATTCTCTCATCATCACTACTTTATCCTTTCATTGTGGTTATGAAGTCCCCCACATTACTAACATAACTATCATTCTTGCTTCCACATGAAACCACTTTCTCACATTGATTTATAGTCAAGTTTTCTAGTTCTCTATACCTCTCAACACTAAGCAAGCAACAAATAAGAAGTTCTTCCAATATGGAGATGAAGAAGAGAGAATGTGAAAGAGAAACCAAAGAGGAAGAGTTCAATGAAGATAGTATACAAACTATAATGTTCACCTTAGGTACATTTCTTCTAATGGTTTGTCTAAAGAGTTTCTTAGTTGAGAAGTGGCGTGCTTATGTATTCCTAATCCTCAATGTCATTCTATTGGCCATTCTTTTCATGTCTATGAAGCCAAATTATTGGAATAGTAGAAATGTAGAAAGTGAAAGCAATGTTGAAGAAGTGAAAAAAGATGACAAATTGAAGAAAAGTGCATGTGAGTCTTCTCAAGAAAATGAAGAAAATAAAGAATGTTACAAACAACATTGTTGGACTAGTACTAATATTAGTAGTACTAATCATGTTCATGTTGAGAATGATATTGATGAGGAAGAGGAGGAAGAGGATGAGCATGTTGAAGTGTTGTCTAAGGAAGAATTGAATGAAAGAGTGGAAGCTTTCATAGCTATGTTTAGGAAGCATTTGATTTCAGATGTTAAACAAGGTGAGAATTTTAGGCACCAAAAAACATCAAATCTGACACCAAAGATTGAAGTTTCTTGTTATTGAGGCTTAGGTTCTAAAGAGAGAGCTATAATTTTTTTTTGTTTTTTATTTATTATTTTGTTTTAACGATTAAGGATGATGTTTTCTTGGTACTACATTGCTTGGATTAATGTAATTTGTAGACATGTTTACATTATTAATTATATCTTTACTTCTCTCAAATGATTAGTGATAGTCTCATTAGTAGTTGTTCATTTACAACATATGCTTTGTTGTATGTAAACTTTATTTTGATTGCTACTAAAAGGTAACATATAAGTAGAATAAAATAACTTGACCAAAAAAAAAAAAATACGACATAAGGGATTCAACTTGTGTGACATGACATTGACTAATTTAAGTGTGACACATGATAATACAATGTTTTTAAACATAAAAATACGTGAGAAAGAGATAATGACATCCCACCTTAATGGTACACAAGTGAAATCCGGACATAAACAATTCTCTAATGATTCACCTCCTTAGACTATGTTGTTTATCACCTTCCCCTTTATCTTCATAGACCTTAACCCTATGTTCTCATCATTAAGCAATTGATCAACTTTCTTTTCAATCTCCTCACTCAACACTAATCCATTTCATTTTTTTTCTTTCCAAATCCCAATCCAACTTTGAATAAATCATAAATATGTCTTATCATCAAATTGGTCAGAAAAATATGACCAACACAAAAAGGGTACAAAAGGGTGACTTGGTACCTATTGTTGTGGGGCCCATTTAACAATTTTCCCTTTATACCCTTTGAACTCATTAGGGAAATTTCATCATTTTATTAAAATTTTGATCTTAACCTCTTGCAACCCAAAGGAATGACCTATTGGTTAAATCAATTCCTAATGCTAATTCATTGAATTAGTTTTGGTAAAAAAGAGTGAAACTACAAAATGCAACATAAACAAAAGAATTATGTGTTTATACAAGGTCGTGATAAATCCTATGATCACATTTATTATAATTTCTTGTAAAAATAATCTAATATTTCATAAAAACACTACAATAGTATTACGATATCCATAAAAACTTATGTACATAAAATATTGCATATATAAACATAGTAAATTCTGAGTCATATTGAAGGAAAACATCTCCCAAATGTTAGGACAAACATTCATACGAGCTATGTCAAGAATTGGGATAGCTGCAAGAGACATAATTTCAACTTTTCATGAGAAGTGAGGGTTGTTTTATCAATGATACGAAAAGAGACATGATTTTATTTGTGATACGAGAATTCTT
>Ga0228710_1005319_pt1 | contig 20035 bp, 11 predicted proteins | sample MedpolnodulmetaG_FD_177995 | JGI IMG/M metagenome (GOLD analysis project Ga0228710, IMG submission 177995) | Root nodule microbial communities from Medicago polymorpha collected in Santa Monica, California, United States - pink nodules | ecosystem: Host-associated > Plants > Roots > Nodule... | reverse complement strand
CAACTTTTCCCCATTTCTTAAAAAAAAAAAAAAAAACTTGTCCCTATTTTTTGAAATTTCAAGTGGTCAATATTCTCACATTATTTCCTCAAGTTATTTCTTTTTCTATTTGAGAGGATCTTAATCTCTTATTAAAGGTACAACTTTATGCTATCATGTTGTGGTATTTCTGCTTTTTGAAGTTTGAAAAAGTATGCAGATATCGTGTGGTCCCCTCTCAAATTTCCATGCAATTTAATTAGGTGGTCCAATGCACACAGATTCACTTTGTCTTCCTCATTTCCAACTTTGGCTACTTGGTTTTTTCTGATGAGTTTTTGAAAGCATCAAATTCTAACTAAAAAAACAGAGTAGGGAAAATTAACATTTAAAACAAAGAAACAATTCTAAATGTTACGAATATTTGTTAGTATGAAAAAAATGGAAAATACTTGGGTGACATTGTGGTGGGTGATATTGGTGACATTGGTCAACCACAATAGCACACATATACAAAGAAACAAAAAAATATTATGAAAGAGAAAGAAGAAAGACACCTGTGACATTGTGGTTGGCCAATGTCACAATGTCACCCAAGTGCTACCGAACAAAATAGCACGTGACATTTAATGAAATATTTTCATGATTTGTTAATTTTACATTTCTGTTTCTAATTTGGCTTGAAGTTGTAGATGGTTGGTTGTTTTTTCACTTTGTAACAATCTTTTCACGTGAATAAATTAATTTTATTATTTGACAACACCCAATCAGAATAATGATCCTTCCATGAAGTTTCAACAAACAAAAGTACATTTCACTCGTTCAATGTAAACTCATCTAAAATTATTATTTCTTTTAAAAAAAATCTCTCTTGGCAGATAAAATAAAATATGCAAGGGACATTGAAGTTAATTTTTGCCTATCCTTAATTCTACGAATTTAAAATTCTTTCATATTGGTTTTCCGATTATAAATATATACAAGGGACAACGAAGCTCTTTAAATAAAAAAGGGACGTCGAAGTTACTCACCCAAAAAGAGACTAACAAAAGAACTACGAGATTCCTTTGTCAAAAAAAAAAATAGAACTATGAGATTAGTCTGAAGAAAAAACAATTATACAGATGATAAATAGAACTATGTATGGTATCATATTTGACTCGGACAAAAGATGAACTTATTCCTTAAAGCAAATTCAAATGTTTTATACAGATAGATAGATATCTGTATTTTTTTTTTAGGGGAGATAGATATTTGTATTTTGTACCTCAAAAAAGGATATTTGTATTTTGTAAAAAGTAGATATTGTATAAATAATCATTTGTATATGTAATATAAGAAAATATTTATATTATGCAATTGAAATTCGTTTCAAATTTTTGAACTCGTGCTATGTGATGAAAATGAACACCTAATAAATCGATGGAATGTGATGAATGATATTTTATTTTTTTCTTTGAGATACGTTTTTCTCGCAAAAAAAACAAGAGAAAAACAACTTTAGTTGTAGTGTGTTTGACTTTAAAAGAGTTCATAGGACAAGACAAAATGAGAAGAGATAAAACTAGACAAAAACTCACGCTCCTTTCACTCACTAAACTATATAACAATTTTTTAGTCACAAGTACAACCTATGTAAAATACCAAAATCTCATTTTATTTTCTACTAAAGAAAACTCTCTCTCTCCCTCTCTCTCTCTCCCTCCCTCTCTCTCTCTCTCCCTCTCTCCCTCCCTCTCTTTCCCGCTCTCCCTTTCCCTCTCCCTCTCTCTCTCTCCCTCTCCCTCTCTCTCTCCCTCCCTCTCTCTCTCTGTTATTTTATCTGTGTTGTTCATTGTCCATTAAACATTGTACAAGACAAAAAAAAATTGTCCAATACTTTAAAGGCATCTCATGTAACCCCGTTTAAAGGATCAATTTGTTTCTCGTTCTCTTCAAAGGGCATTCCATTGAGTCAGTGTCACTAACGTCATTTTTTCTTCTAAATTCACATATATTGTGACGTTTATTAATGATCAATTGTGTAATTATTTGCATAAAACATAGCGGCACAATATGGTTATATGAAATTCACTATCAATCTAAAAATATACTACTAAATAGCAAATAGCAGCACGTTGATTGGTGTTCCATTGTAGTTCAAACTTGTAAAGGGTGTCGTGGTAAATTTCATTTTATTTTGTTTGTGTTGACCATTAAATATCATACAAAACGAAATAAAAATTGTTAAGTACTTCAAAGAAATGTCATATTGTTTTCTCCAATATTTACTTTTTTTGCAAATCAAACCATTCTTTTTAAAAAAAACACGGTATTTGAACATTACATTTATAATAGAAGACATGAGAAAAAGCGGAACTCTACCGATAATTAAAGAGTTTAGTTTAATTAATATATCTTGTCAGTATACAATCACTTTACATATGCATCAAATGACTCGTTGTTACGTCAATTAACGAATAAGATAAATCATGTGTTTTCACTTCTTCAAAAAATAAATAATGTGTTTTCATTTTATTAGTTGATGTAGCAACACAATACATGTGCAAACTAATTGTACATTGAGATAGTATACTAATTAAACTCTTAATTAAGTAATTATAGAAATCTAAGAGTGAGGCTTTTGAAATTTGTTTTTCTCCCTTTGGTTTTTGCCCAATCTCACCCTGATTTGACCTAAATAACCCCAAAGTGAGTGAACTCATGCTAGGTCCCTAATTTTACCTAAATAACTCTAACGTGAGTGAACTCACACTAGATACCCAACGTGAGTTGACTTACGTTGGTAACAGCGTGAGTTAACGTGTGCCAATTTTAGGCAGGCTAACAGAACATCATTTCTTGATAAAGATAGTGTTTTTTAAGCTCTTAAACGTGCATTTTTCACAATATCCATCATCATTTATCACTGCATTCATTTATCCATTCATTTGCTCATGGTAAGCATGACTTAGAAAGATCAATTCATTCATTTTCAAAATAAAGCCTAACTAAAAATACACAATTACGCAAAATCAATTCCAAAAGAATTAAATATAGTATAGCAAGGTCCCGTGAGCATAGCTCAGTTATTAGGACAATGCATTATTATATGCAGGGGCCGGGTTCGAACCCCAGACACCCCACTTATTCACCTTATAAGGTGAATTCTAGCCACCAGGCTGCCTGACCAAAATATATATATATATAGTATAGCAAGGATTCATAGCATTTATATGCAAACATTTAATCACTTCCTGCAAAAAAAAAATCAAAATTTACACAAACCCTAAAACTAAAATGTTTCTAATTAAAGGGAAAAATGTAGCATATAAACATAAAATGTCAATTGATTATGAAAACTTACCTGTTATTGTAGTGGTGGTTGATTTGAATTTGATGAAATTCGGTGTTTGATGATCTGAGAAAATTTTAGAGATTGAATATTGTGAAATGGGAGAAATGAGATGATGTCTACTATAAAATAACGTAATGTGAGTTAACTTACGCTGAGGTTATTTGGAGAAAATTGGGGTGGGAATGAGCAAAAACCAAAGGGAGAAAAACAATTTTCTAAGCTGTTTTTTTTTTTTCTTCTCCAAGCTTTGGAAAATTGTTTCACATATGTGTTTTAGCTGAAACACACCATTAAATGACCAAAACGCCCCTCGACAGTTAACTGCCGCCAGTTTCCCTGATCCTCGGCAGCTAACTGCCGTCGGTTTCACTGATCCTCGACAGTTAACTGCCGCCGGATCCATCGGCAGTTAACTACCGAGGACATCAATTATGCAGACAACAGGTTTTGCATAATGGAAATCAAGTCATTTTCAGCCTATTTTTACGTGTAATTCAACCAAAGCATTTAAACAGGCAATACAACTCATACACCATTTATACTCAGTCATAAACAAGAAAAATACATTATCTTTTACAGTTGTTCATTATTAAATCAATCCCACATTTCGTTAAAATTACACGAATGTTTGAAATTCATCAAAACATTAAAGAGTGTCCATAATTAAACAACACATTATATATCATTAAGTTAAATCTCTACTGACATTCTACGCACTTGCAGATGGAACAAACAGACATATAATACAGTATCTTCCACCATATCCCTAAACATAAATCTGACGTGGCTATCGTCGCGAGTAAGCCAAGGCACATAGATCACCGTTTTCCACATGTATTCATCTTTATCTGCTCCTAGGTCCATGCAAGGCATCTGAGCAAATAAGTGACGCGTATATTGATTTTCACCAAGTGGAAGACACTGGAGTCAACATATAATGAAGCTTCAACATGGATGGAAGCTCCATCAATATTTGGTTAGGCTTCAACCTTAGGCGGTTTGACATCTCCGAAATTTTCGACAATATTTGGTTTTGTCTCTCCCGGATCATCATCCACGTTCTCAACCATTACTATAAATATACAACACAAAACTATGAATTAACAACTAACTAATGCATAAACATCAATTGCATATTGAATTAAAACAAAAATTAACCAAAAACAAAAACACCCAAAAATAATAATTCAAAAACTGGCAGAAGTTTGCGTTTTTTGCAAGTTTCCAACGGTAGTTAACTACCGAAATCCATTGGCAGTTAACTGGCATGCTCCCATGCATCGAAGTGCCGATGACCCCATGTCAGTGATTAACGCAAGCTGACAGCAAAAACCCCAAAAACAACAAAAAATAAACTGATTAAAAGCAACAATACCTTTTTTTTTTACGTCAAAAGTGTGTTGATACCTCCTAGGATTGATGCTTCAATGATTTTGGAGCAAGATTTGATGAAAAAAATATATTTGGTTTTGGGGGTTTAGATGGAAGAGGAAGGAAAGTTGATGATGAAATAATGAGTAGGGGGAGTAGCTGGCTATTTGATATGATGGAACAGTCCGTCGGCCCTTAACTGCCGAGGATTCATAAAATCGACGGCAGTTAACTGCCGAGAAGTATTTTGGTCATTTAGTGATGTGTTTCAGCTTAAACACATGTGTGAACAGCAATCTTCTTATTTAAATGGCCCAATTATTGGAAATGGGCTAAGAGCAGTCTTGGGTTGATGTTTAGCTTTTGGGCCACTTCGATATGTTTGTTTTTAGAATTTATCTCATTCTACCCCCGTGATTCTCAGGCATCCCTTAAAAATTCCTAACACACTCTCTCCATTTTCAAATTTTAGAATTTGAATACTGTTTATAATGTGTGTTCTTTATATTAAGGAAGTTAGCCACGTTTTAACTTTGGGTAATTTCTTTTTTCAGGATTTAAAATCCAAACGGCAAAAAAAAAACAATTTAAGACATTTAAAATTTAAACGCGTCATAGTTCAACCTCTCATGATAAAATCCAATTTAAATATTATTTTCCACATTCTATTGGTGATAAATTCTCTGCTGAAATTAATGTTGCTAGAATATTCGATAATATATTTTGCTTATGGATGACAGCATTTTGTCACAAGAGAGGTTTAAACCATAAGTAAAATATATCAACGAATTTTACCAAAAAGACAAAGTTTTACCAAAAAAATAAAAATATATCAACGAATATTTTAGCAACATTAATTTCAAGAGAAAATTTATCACCAACAAGAAATGAAAAAATTTAAAATTGGATGTGAAAAAATATTGAAATTACATTTAGTCATAAGAGATGTTTGAACCATGCAAAAGACATGTTAGGATTCTAAAATTAGTTTTTTACGATTCTGATTTTAAAATTTAAATTTGTAAAAATCTTGAAGAAAATAAAAGTTAGCCACGGTAAATCGTGGTTAACATCCTGACTATAAGGGGACACATTCATTATAAAGGGATTCAGATTCTAAAATTCAAAATATCGGAAAGATATTTTCATATTATTAGAGGGGTGTGAGAACAATGGGGATGCGATAAGATATTCCTATATTTTTTGTAAGAATGTGAAAAACACGACCATTGTTTTTTTTTCTTCTTCAAGGAAACAAAGCCTTTACTATATTAGGTCAATATAGCTTCACTAAAATATCATATAACGGGAAATTTCTTTTCCCTCCCTCATCTCTTCTCGTGCGCCCTCCATTCAAAAATGTTTTTCAATTTTCAGATTATATAATCTAAAAATGAGGTTTTCCCCTTTTTTGTTTGTGGACAAATGCATTTTCACTAATTTGGAATATAAAATCCATAGTGTTTTGCAAAAAAAGGGAAAAACATGTTCGGATTATATAATATGAATTGTATATGCATAAAGAATAAACTTGTTTTGGTATATGGATAATCAATTTAACCATTATAATCCACTACTCTATAATGTCTTGTGTTTCAGGTCATTGTCTGTCGTTTTTCGTCGTATCCTGATTGGATCACTTTGAAACTTGCCCAAAAAATTAGAAAAAAAATCAAGGAACATGTCCCCTCTAGGAGGAACTTCTTATGAGATTTCACCCCTCAAAATTCAAAATTTCATTATTTAGACACATTTTATTTTTTATATTCTCAGAAAAATCTAAAATATACAAATTGTATTGACTTTATTATATTTTTAGAATTTTTTGGTGATATATATATATATATATATATATATATATATATATATATATATATATGATTTAATTTGACAAGTTTTATATTTTTTTACTCAATTATTTTCTTGCTTTTAAAATCAAAATTTACAACTGCTGAAATGTGAGGAGATTTTGATTGTTGCTTACATTAACTCGAACAGTGAGAGTATTTTTGTCAAAAGTCAGAGGACGCTCGAGAAGAGCAGAAGGTGGGAAAAATAACTTCCTATATGAAGGTGTTAAATGATTTAAATGAAAAAGAATGTTTGAAACGATTATGTGTTTTGTAAGTTGTAACGTGTTTTATTATTTGACGAGTGCTCTTTTTAGTCCTTTATTTAGTCTCTATCTTAAAAAAAACAATATTAGGAAGTTTTTTCTTATAAGAAACATTTAAAAACACAAAAAATATTGTTCGTGAGTTATCTCCGAAATGATTTGCAAATTTGTAGAGATAAAAAGAGCAACCATCTTATTATTTTATGGCACAACACAACACGATCTGGCAAGTGGCTCAAATGATTAGGCGACGCATATTCTCCCAAAGCAACTCGCGTATTGCATTACTTAGCATCTCTCTCAACTACTAACAAAATAGTGAAAATTTTAACTGTGAAAGTTAATTAAAAATAAAAAGAAAGAAAGAATAAACATGTAAAGAGCAACTAATGAAGCATCATGAGGGAGAATAAGGCAGACCCATTTTCTAAAGTTTAAATTAAATTAATGAAAAGCTATGCTCCACTTAGCTTAAGTTGCATGGAGTTAATCCTTTTTCTATTTTGTGACTCTTCTATCATGCATACCATAGGCTCACTCACTACCCCTTCTTTTAAGTAAATAATTCCTCTTATCATAAAGAATTTCTTAGTGGGAATTTCCTTTTAAGGATCATTTAGTTTTTTGTTGCTTATATATCCCTAAAACATGGCTCTTACCCCACAAACCTGAAAGTGGGAACCTTTTCTAGAGAATAACAGATGGAAAGACAAGTTAATTAAGCTGACTTATTAATTGGTAGGGTGTTTCTACGGTAGATCGTAATTGAAGAACTTAACAAAAAAAATCATATTCATTCTTATGAATTAAAGACCTATCTTTAAAGTTTTTTACTTTTAAAAAAAATCAATTAATAAAAAAAGCATTTCATTGTTTATAAAAGTAGGAAAATGTGTCATTACAATATTTGTTAGTATACTAAAGATTAAAGTAATGAAAATTGTACATTTCATTTAGCAAAATGTTATAAATTGTTTTTCTCATAACATACTATCTGTGGATTCCTTAGCATGCACATTTAAGATATAAGTTAACATGATCCTTTTAATTGTTATTTTATTGACATTTTTTATAAAACGTAGTATTTAATAACACTTATTATTAGAATTTAGATTGAGTCTAACTCGACCTTACAAAACTGACTTGTAAGGTATAGTCTGCCCCACTCACAAACACACTTATATAATGGAGACTCTTTAACACACTCGTCACGCTTAGGACTAGACATTTGGAGTGTGACCATAATGACATATAGTGGAAACTTGATTGAATTTGGCTCAACAAATCTTAGATAAACTTTGATACCATATTAGACATTTAGACTTTTGGGAACATAACTCAACCTTACAAAGCCATTTGTAAGGTGAGTTTTGCCCCTACTTATAAATACATAGTCAAGCCACATCTCATTCAATGTAAGACTCTTTAACAATTTTTTTTCTTCGAACTAGACAAAATGAAATATATTACTACAAATAAATCATTCAATCAAACACAAGTAGTGCTAGGACAAAGTACTTACAACTTACAAATAGTTACAAAGCCGAAACAGAAAAGGAAAATAAGAAAAATTACATGACAAAACCAAAACACAGTAGAAGATTAAGTCACCATCTATGATAATAAAAAACAAGAGTAACATTTCTTACTTTCAACCACACAAAAAAAAGGAACTTAACTGAGGTAAATGAGAGACTCTTTTAACAATTATTTTTAAATGAGGTAAACTAATTTTTATCGAAGAATAATTCATTTAACTATTGATTTATTGATTTAAAGATCAATTGTATCACTACACATCAATTTTACACATGTACTTTATAATTCCTCTAATTGGTCCCTCAAAAATTCCTCTAATTGGTAACATCGCAATCTCTCTTTTAAGCACCAAGTGCGCTGCCAAAAGTGAGAGATTAAAAAAAACTGAGACATTAATTAATACTTCTGACTGTTGATCATGGAACTTAATCAAGTTATAATTGGTTTAGTTATACCATTTTTTAAAGTTTTAAAGTAGATGCATATGCAACCTTATCCCTTCATATATGCGTAACAAATGGAGCTATCATGGCCTTCAAACGTTGTATTTGTAGGGTATCGTGGCCTATATCAGTGCACACACTTTGTTTGCTTACTTATAAATTTGTTATGCAGCGGTAACAAAATGCCTTTTCTTTATTAATTAATTAATCCATTTTCATGATTCCTAGTTTTTTTGGAAGAAAAAAAATTGGGTTGCAATTTAAACTGGTTGGGCAATCTTGCGTCACTAACTCACTATGATGCACGTATACATGACAATGTGGATCATATGATGGCATAATTTGATATATACCTTTCAATTTTTTATGTGTTCTCCTGGTTGTTTATTTAGTGCAAACTCCATTAATATCTAGTGAGCATAAAATATTTATGTTGAGTTCCAATTCTCAATTTTAAATTGAAAACAAAAAAATTCCCTAACTCTATTTAAAGAGTAATACTGCTTATTATGAGTTTGGTCTGGTCATTTTTGAGTTTCTTCTTGATTATTTTAATCCATATGTAAATAATTCACTGATGAAATATTTAAGATAGAACATAATATTGAAATAAATTGTTTAGTGTTTGATTTTTTTCATAGTCTATATATAATTACTTAGATATATGTTTGACATTCATGTCTTGCATCTTAAAGAGTTTTCACTAATTCACCATAACTTTTGTGAAACAATACTTTATAGTTTCAGTAGAATTTTTTTTCTTCTTTCCAACTTGAACGTGGTTCCAATTGTTTACTTAATAATTTTCCTTAAGATGATATTAGTTAATTGTTAATTTAAAACTTCCACTAATCCCCCGTGTTGTTTACTTTTTGAAAGGGTTATGTAATACTAATATGTAAAGTGTGGAAAAAAAGCAGAGCATTACCAATAGTACGGAGACAGAACATTCGAGCATTTTTTATTTTTGACTTGACACTGATGTTTTGTCCCTCCGCGTTTGTATGTGTTTTTGGTTGGATCCATTATTAGTCAAAATTTACATGCCAGAAAGCAGTGGCATACATGGGTCTCTAAACCTTGGAGGGGTTTAGTGTTAGACAGAGATTAGAGATAGAGAGATTTTAGAGGAGGTTTTAAGTTTTATCAATAGTCATTTAAGAATGAAACGCCGTTAAAAATTTTGAGGAAAAATTTTACTTTCCATTGTGGTCGTATTCAGCTCGATGAACAAGTCTTTATTGTTGCATGCATAGATAATTTTACAACAAAAATATTTTTTTTTTATTGCTTTGTGTATCTACTTCCATTAGTTAAGGTATTGGACATTTGGACTACTAAAATCAAGGATAAAATTCAAGTGTAACATAGGACAAGGAGAGTACAAATATAGTACTCATCCATTTCAATGAGTGAATGTGTATACTTTTTCTCTCGTTACTCTGAATTCAATAGGTTTAATGATTTATTTCATTTTGAAATTCAAGTTCAAATGATGTTGGACCTTTCTAACAATTATAATTACTCTTCTTACCTCCAACAACTTTCCCATGATCATGTCTATGAAATGCATTCCACGTGCCTTTCCACCACCAAAACTTTCCTCACTCAACTAATGGAATTTCAAGCCTGTATATTTATTTATCTTATATCTAATTTCCTTTTTCTACTTATATTATCAAAAAACACTTAAATTTAAATAACTTATCTGAACCATAAAATATTATGAACTTTTTTGGTTTATCAAAAAAAAAACTCTTCCCATTGTTATTGATATAAATATAATTTGACAAGATAATTTAATTCTTAAATAGCAGACAAAATAGACGTGACATGTCCTCTTTATATATTTTCTGTCTCCTTACTTTACTTTTTCTTGATAAAATTCCTGTCTCATGCATTTTTCCAAAATAGAAGCTGGCCAGTTTTTATTCTCTGTCTTTCTCTCCTGCTATGTAAACCGTAGATTTCCCACTCTAACCTCATTAACGTAATAAAATATACTACAACCAGCACCACCACCATACAAATTGCATAACTATATCATATATTAAGGTAGCTATATATAGTATATATAGTAGAAAGTAAAAAAAACAGTACTGTTAATTTTTCCCTTAATAGATGTATAGTACATATACATAAATTGAGCTATGCATATTTTAGCTATACTTGAAATGTCTTCATCATTTTAACAAACAAATTCATTTTTTTTTCTTTGAATTAATCATATATCTTAAATCCACCAAATGTCTCAATCTAATTCCCATCATCTTTCGGCAGTAAAGTTGGCATGTCACACTTTCTCATTTCTAGTCACGTACACATTTTTGTCCTTACCTTTGATTAAACTAATTAAATCTTCTTCACTGTTCCTAGTTCCTCAAAATATTTAGCACAGAACTTGTATTGTATATTGTATAGGACTGGACCAAACACAAAGGGATATATACTAACATACGCCACAGGAACCATTACTTATCCACCACTAATATTCGTTGCTGCACACTTTTTCTTTCTCTGTTGTTGTGTGTGTGTTTATGTTTTTTTTTTTTTAACTCATTGCCTTATTATAAGGCAACAAAGAAAGCCAAATTTTTTTTGAACTGAAACAGAAGCAGCTTGGTCTCTCAAAAATGGATAATGGTTGCTTCTCTTCGCCTCGACGCGATTTTCCTGCTGGTTTACGTGTTCTTGTTGTGGATGATGATCCAACATGGCTTAAGATCCTTGAAAAGATGCTCAAGAAGTGTAATTATGAAGGTTTGTTTGATTCAACACACTGCAGCCTCTTTTGTTATGTGCTAATTAAGTTACATGCAGTATTAAGTTGATGTACTATACTACTAAGGATCTTCAAAATTGACTTAAATGATTTTTCTTGTACTGTTGCTTAATTGCTTTGCTATCTATGTTCATGTTATAAAATGTTTCTTGGCAACAAAACAAGAGAAACAAAATTTTCCAAAATTCAAATAAGCATATAGAAAATTTGTTGGCATTTAAGTAGTTACAAGCTATAATGTTATTTGGATGTTTTTTGTAACATTTTTTATAAAAAAAATAAAAAATAAAAAATTGCTGGGTGAAGTTTAGCCTTTACCTGGTAATTTAATACTGTATTAAAAGTTTTCAAAGTATGATCCTTTCCAATCTTCAAGAAGAAAAACTTGAATTATTAGATGGTGCAAGGTTATAAACAAAATTTTAGTTTCAAGTTCTGTGTTGCCATGTCTGCTACTTTTAAAGACAAAAAAGGGAACAAAGGAGTTCCCTTGCTGAATTTGATTCTAGCTAATCTAAATTTATTGTTTTTTTGGCATTGTTTATGGTATCTTTGGAAATAACATACCAATGGTGGTAATCCATTGGTAACATGTACTAGCATCAATGTCAGAATATAGTTGAGACACTAGCAGTGGCATCTAAGACTCAGGGAAAAGCTAGAGCTCAACAATTTGACACTAAGAGTAGTAATAATAAAAAAGCAGCTTATTGTTCAGTCAACATTGTAGGATTCTACTTCCTTTTCTGTTACTTTTTTTTTCTTCATTTTTACTGAACACTTCATATAAGTGAAATATCTCAGAACACGTCTTCAGTCGACATTCTGACTCTATTCTGTATTTGTTTCAGTGACCACATGTTGCTTAGCAAGACATGCTCTAAGCTTGCTCCGTGAAAGGAAAGACGGATACGATATAGTGATCAGCGATGTAAACATGCCCGACATGGACGGTTTCAAACTTCTTGAGCATGTTGGACTTGAGATGGATCTTCCTGTCATTAGTCAGTTCTCTATCAATAATATATTCACATTTTTTGTTCCATGATAACATTGTAATCCTTTGATCAATTTGATTAAAAGTCGTCGCTCTGACAAATCACACTTTGCAATGCTGTTCAGTGATGTCTGTGGATGGAGAAACAAGCAGGGTGATGAAAGGTGTCCAACACGGTGCATGTGATTATCTCCTTAAGCCTATAAGGATGAAAGAGTTGCGAAATATATGGCAACATGTCTTCAGAAAACGGATACACGAGGTTAGAGAATTTGAAAATTTTGAGAGTTTTGAGAGCATGCACTTGATGAGAAATGGATCAGAGATGTCCGAGGACGGGAACCTGTTTGCTTTAGAAGATATGACCTCAACGAAGAAAAGAAAAGATGTAGATAACAAACATGATGACAAAGAATTTCTGGATTCATCTTCCTCAAAGAAAGCTAGAGTAGTTTGGTCTGTAGATCTTCATCAGAAGTTTGTTAAAGCAGTGAATCAGATTGGATTTGATAGTAAGTTTCTTGTTAAGGTTCTCTAAATTGTTATTCGGAATCATCATTATGACTTCTTTAAATCTAATTGTTATGCTTAACCTAGGCACTTTGCTAAACGAGTGTGTTCAAGTAAACAATCAAGCACTTATTAAATAAATATGGTTACATAAACACTTCTGTATAAGCTATTTCTTTAATCAAAGAGGGAGTGTGGTTAAACAGCTTTCATAAACTATCCCGAAGAGTTTATTGAATTAAGCTGAAAACAACTAAAGGACAATTATAAACTATTTCCATAAGGCCTTCCAATTGTGATTGTTAATACAGTCATCAACTCATCATCTTATCTTTCATGCATAAAATTATTTGTAACAAGTGAATTCTGTTTGGCAGAAGTTGGTCCCAAGAAAATACTAGATTTGATGAATGTTCCATGGCTGAGTAGAGAGAATGTTGCTAGCCACTTACAGGTGATGTTACTATGTAACTTCTTGAATATTTTCCTTGGGAATTCCAGAAAGAAACTTGTATTATATTTTTCGTTAGAATAAGCATCTGTAAGTTTTAAATAATTCTTTTTTATTTTGATAGAATTTAAATATTTTTTATAACAGGTTTGATTAAGCATCATGTATATCACAATACAGCTTCACATTAATAGAATAGTGCACAAATGCAAAAACAAGAGAAGTGAAAAGGAAAATACATATGTTTCTGCAACTAACAATTTTGAAGTTTGAAATTCATGTTACTAATGATAAAAAATTTGTTGTGCAGAAATACCGGCTTTACTTGAGTAGACTTCAGAAAGATAACGAACAAAAATCTTCCTCAAGTGGAATGAAGCATTCTGAACCTTCAAAAGATGTAGGAAATTTCGGTTTTCCGAACTCAGCAAACAAGCAACAAAACGATGCTTCAATCGACAAATACAACTATTCTGAAGGAAGCTTACAACATCAGAACATAGAAACTAAAAGTCATGAAGGTAATCCCAAAGGAATTGTTCCACATTCCACCGCTGCAGAAAAAGCAAGAGCTTTGACTGGTAACATCACTGATGCAACAGACATTGCACTTAATAAACCTTTTGCCACACTCGAATCAGAACGAAAACATGGAGCGTTCGATTGCAACATGTCAACACCGTATTCTTGGACTGAAATTCCAAAAACACAGCTCAAAAAAGAACAAAAGTCACTTGTTCATCTTGAGGATAACTTCAACCTATTGCCTTTAAATGGTAAGCAGCATAACATTCAAGTTGATCAATCACAGTCAATTGCATCAATTAGTTCCACTCCCTCTATAACAGAGCAAGATGTCGCTGCTTGTATAGAAACAAAACCTAGGTTTTCTGATTACAAGAAAGACTACACTAGTTCGGTGAGTTCAATAAGAAGTTCAGTTGACACCTTTCCTTTCCAACCCGGAAGCCTTATGATGAATGATCAACCTACACAACCTATTTCCACTACTAATTTCAGCTTAAAAACTCAGCATTCTAATCTTAGTTGCATTTCTGATCTAGAGTCTTACCAAAGAAACCTACTTTTGGGAGGTGAAGCAGCTTCCATGCCTTTGGACGAGGACTTGTATTTCTATTGGCATAATATGAACTTTGGTCAACAGAATATAGGGATGTCTGAGTATTATGATCCAGGACTTCTCATAGAAGTTCCAAATCACTTATATGATTCAGCAGATTATTCAGTAATTGATCAAGGTCTATTCATAGCATGATCAGCCCTGATAATACCTGCTTATTCAGCAAAAAAATCAGAACTTCATGCATGAAATGACAGATTTACTGTTTGTAGTAGCCAACTACATCTATTATTGAACAATTATAAAGATTGGGGGATTCTTTTTCCTATCATCAAGGATTTGGATATTGCAGCATGTATAAAAGTAGGGGGTGATAACAAATATTAAGCTTAAGTAATAAGCTTGCTTCCTTCTTATTTATTTTGTTCCAGGACTTGCTTGAAAAAAATATGCATTGTAACTTCGGGTTAACCAAAGTATAAAGGATCAGATATTTTTCGAACTGCTTTCGGATATGATCAACTATTGTTTAAACTATGCTAACCATATAAATCATTGTCGAAATTTGTTGCCAAATTTGTGTATAAAATAACACAGCTCTAAAAATAGGAGGGTACTATGAACAAAGAGTTTTACACCAGAACAACTAATGTATGAGCTGCACTCTTATATTTTAAGGGTAAGATTTTTCTAACACATTCTCTGACAGTGTTTATGTTGTCAGTGCTTATGATTTGAATGGTTAGAAGCAAAGTGAATCACTAGCAAATGTTTTTTTTTATTGACAAACAAAAAAGACAATGGCAATTTATCCATGCAAATTAATGCCAACTATAGAATGTACATTTTACCTATTACCTTTAGGCATAGAACCTTAGGTATGTAGCCTAAACCTAGTTTAGTTACAGATTTAATTTTCTAACGCTGAAATAATCCTAGGTCAAAACTTATTGAAGCCTAGACATAACGAGAAAATGAAAAAAAAAGGTCTTCAAAATTCTCCTTCAAAATGTGAAAACATATCACGACATGAGCCTTCAATTCCAGATGATCCTCTTAGAATCAAATCATACGCACATTATTAACTTTCGGTATACTATCTTTGACAGTCTTCAAAATTACAGTCTCAGGTAAACAATTCAATGTCCTCAATGCTGAATATTTGGAGAAGCATTTTCCCATGTGGTGTTTGATAATGAAGTTCCTAATTGCCTTGTTCGGTTATTTTTTTCTGTAAAACGTTTGGAACTATTGGTGCTGATTGGAGGCTTCCATGAATTTCCTACGTTTTTTGTTGTACTAGAACTAGAACTTGCTTGCCTCACTTGTCTTGGTGACCGGGGCATTGTAACCGAGATCTGTACAAATAAATAAAATTGAAGGTAAGAATCAACTAGAATCAAAGAAAATAACATATGATACAACAAACGCCTGTCTTAATGGGACTAAAGTTAACCAAAAAGAATGTCTCAGTAGAAATCAACCAAAAAGATTTTAATGGTTGAAATACTATGTGGGACTGGGAGGCTGATAGTGAAGACTGTCATAACGCCTGTCTATGAATAGAATGTCTACAACAAATGTCCTTCAAAATATAAATAAAAATGCCACAAGAATGGTGTAATTTTCAAAATCATAAGCAACAAGTAAATATACCTTTCTAATCTGATTGCTTGGTGATTGTGCTCCGCTTGGCCCATCAACATTTGGTTTGGATTTAGAGCCACTGCTCTGCGGCAGCTTCTTGTGGGTATGCTCTGTTTTACCCTGCATAGAAGATCAAATTGAAGACATTAAATCACGTTATTATTAAGAAATAAAGAGGAATTGAAAATGAATTATGAAACTATATCTTGACTAACTCCTTCATCCTTAAACTGTAGTGCAACACAGTACAAAGACAAAGGAAAATACATATAGGAATTATAGCTTCCAATCTTCCCACATTTTTTATTAGTTATTGGCTCTATGAACTACTACTAATAGTTTTTTTTTTGCCTACAAACAAGGTAAACCGTTGTACCAACAGTACAGTAATAAAATTATTCACCTTTAATATCCTTAGCTGAACTTTCTCTTCTTCCTTGGATTTAGTTTCAGCAACCTTCTGCATCAACTGAAATAGAAAAATGGAAAGGCTATTTGTTATGTTATGACCTTCAGTACTGTCATAATGTGCACGGCTAGTGTATGGGACAAAGATAAGAACTTGCCTCTTTGCGTTTTATTGCCCTTTCTTCACTTCTGAATCTAAAAGGTGATGATTTGGTAGGGGACCAGGTATTGCTTTGGGTGGTGCTTGAAGATTTTAGGGATCTGTTCACAAATTTATGGGGAAAAAAGATGAATAAGACCTCAAAATATTTATGCATGTTTTAACTTTCTGTTTCATACTTGTAAGGCATGTGCATATAAAAGAAGACTGGCAAAGTCTACTTGATAGTTAATAGTTATCAGGAAATAATATTAGCAAATTGTAAAATGCACTTACTCGACAGAAAGGGGGGAAAGTTTTGGATTTGCTGTAACATCTCCAGACACAGACTTATTAACTATCCTTTCAGTCCTGACATAGTTAAATGTGATCATGTAAGCAAACATTTTTATTGATGCATACAGAAGAATTTGTAGCTCATTCAGATGATATTAAAAAAATAAGGTTCAGAAGACAAAGTACCTTCTGCCCTGAGAAGGAAGATTTGCTGGAGCTTGATTTAACAAACCATGCAATACCTAAAAAGAAAGGACAAAAATTATAAGTAACCAGCACAATTTTTAGCAACTTTGATTCCAATTAATGTTTATTTGTTCTTAGGAAAACCACTAAGATAATTGTACACATGAACAAAGAGAGAATAAGTTAATACCTGGGTTGATGTCTGTGCTGCCACAGGATGAACTTTAGGCAAATCAGACTGAATTTTTTTGTTTCTGTTATGTTCAATCAGTGATGATGTTTTCCTTGTCTCACCGGCACCAGAAGGGAGATTGATAGACATGTGGAGTGATCTTGCAGTTGGTCTCTTCTCCATTGGGGCTCCAATAGACTTCAAACTTTTTGCAACAATGTTTGTTCCGTTTCTGGGTTTAACAGCTGCGGTAGTTGTTTTACTTGCTATACCAGTGCCAGGTGGAACATTGATTGACATGTGAAGAGATGATGCAGTCAATCTCTTCTTCTCAACTAAGCTTCCAACAGAGTTCATACTTGCTGAAAACCTGTTTGTACCATTTCTGGATCGTAAAGGTGCATCAGCTGTTTTTCTTGTTTCAGCGGTGCCAGAAGGAAGATTGATTGACGTGTGGAGTGACCGTGCTGTTAGTCTCTTCTTTACAACTGCATCTCCAACAGAGTTCTCACGTTTCGATCCATTGATTATTCTAACAGAGTTCTCACGTTTCGAACCATTGATTATTCCAACAGAGTTCTCACGTTTCAAACCATTGATTATTCCAATTCTAGGTGATACCGCGGCAGAAGCCTTCCTTTGATCACGGGTAAGAGGCGGTTTCCCAGGTCTAGTTTTGGCTGATGATTTTGGAGAAGAATTTACTTCTCCTCCCTTGACCGGCAAAGCCAAAACTTCCTGACTAGGAATGCCCTGCAATAACAGAATGATAAATATTCAGAGTGACCACAGACACAAAATTACTCATGTGAAGGGAAAAAAAAGCAAATCAAATATAAACAAAGTAAGCAAAAAAAAATTACAGGATCAGGCGCCTTTTCTTCAATGGCGATGGTAATATCCTTATGGACTTCATCATGATCAAGATGATTAGAATTATCAACGAACAGGCAACTTTCCGCATTAAGACTCATATCATTGCAAGGATGTAGGACGGCCTCTGCTCCTTCCACCTCGACAATATCTAAATCATTTTCTCCAGCATCACATTTACATTGGTTCATATCATCACAATGAACAGCATGGTAATCGACAGTGTCTTCATTTATCTCTTCCTTGTTTATCTCCATATTGTCGGCTTCTGACTTTATATCCAAATCACTTTGTCCAACATCATCACATTTAAATTGGTTGGTATCATCGCAATCGACAACTTGGTAATCAACTGTATCTTTCTTTATCTCTTCATTGGTTGTCTCAATGTTGTCAGCTTCTGACTTTATCTTAGCGGATGAACCAATGCAGTTCCCTTCCCAATTTTCCGAATCCAAGCTTCCATTAGCTTGAACATTTGTTTCTTCGACCAACACAGCTGCTTTCTCCGCAGCCTTTCTCTTGTAATGAGCCTCAAAATATGCTTTTTTGGCAGCAACAGAGCCTGGTTTGGAATATTTCTCAGCTTCCTCAACATAACGGTTCTGCGAAAATGCCGACCATCTGTCCCAATCCAAGCTTTCTGACATAAACCTCCCAAAAGATATGGATTCCCCAAGAGCACGAAGAGGGTTACCCTGAAATTACAAAAAATACCAATTTATATTAATTTAACAAAACATTACATGCTAAAAACTGGGAAATTTGAAAGAAACTTCAAGCTATGAACATTGATAAAAAAAATTAAAAACAAAACATCCTTATCAGAATTTACCAGAGAGAATGAAAACATCCCATCTTCAATAAGGCCAACGTGTGGTGGAATTATAGGAAAATTGGCAAGGGAACACATAAAGTGATATTGAAAATTATGAATGTTGAAAACATTAAAATATCACTCTATAAACAAGCACATTTATATAATAATAATCATAATATTATTAACACCTTAAGTTGCAGAAGAAGATAATAGAAAAACAAAATCTAAAATCGAAACAAAGCAGTTACAGACACTAAAACCGCTAAATCTAAACATAGATATACCAATTTAACAAATCAAAATCGACCCATTAAAATTGAACAAATGGGCACAACAAATTCGGGTTAAAGTTTAGATTTTGAAACAAAAACAAACCTCATTGGTTACGCAACTACTAGTATCTGCATGAGTGGAGAAGGATTGAACGAGACAAGTTGAAGATTCAGCCATAACTGAAAACAGTTAACAAAAAAAAACACACAATGCCCAAAATTTATTGCTTTAGAAGTGAAAATGAATGTGTATGAAATTGAAACTTGAGTATACACGTTCACTAGGCTCCTTGGTTCAGAACTATACACAACTTGATTATGGTTCTTATTAAAATATGAATTTAATATGAATTGGATCCAACTTTATGAATTGGAATATTAAATTAAAATTGTAGTAAAGTTCTTTCCAAAATAACGTCTAGTTTCCATATTTTCTTTCTTTCTTTTAACTCATAGGGCCGTTACATTTTTCTTCTATCAATTAAAATAATTTAATGTGGTCAACTTGGTTTTTTGCATTTGGAATTTTTTTTAAAGAAAAAAAAAGCTTTTGGACACTCTTTCTAGTTCTAGATAGATATAAAATAAAACTCGGGGATTAGCCTATTTTATTAA
>Ga0228710_1005318_pt1 | contig 20037 bp, 5 predicted proteins | sample MedpolnodulmetaG_FD_177995 | JGI IMG/M metagenome (GOLD analysis project Ga0228710, IMG submission 177995) | Root nodule microbial communities from Medicago polymorpha collected in Santa Monica, California, United States - pink nodules | ecosystem: Host-associated > Plants > Roots > Nodule... | reverse complement strand
GAATGAGAGTTGAGGTTCCTTCTTGTTGGTTTTGTTTGGCTAGGTCTTGCTCTTTCTTCTTCTTGCTATTGTTTCTACGAGCAGTCCTCTCGATCTCAGGATCGTATTCCAGTTCTTCTGGTGGAGTCCTACCTCGCATACAAAATTTCAAGAATCTAACCAACAAAATTAGCAACACCGAGGATAATGAGTAAATGAATGGTATATCCATACAAAGTATCTATGTACAATATTTACTTTAAAACGATAAAATAGTCGTACTATCTATGATATCTTAACGCCAGTCCCCGGCAGCGGCGCCATTTTGATATACGTAAATATACTACATCAGCTGCAGGGTGCGAGTGATTTGTGCTGGGTAGAGAGCAGTAATAAAAAAAAAAATCATTTGACCACACCAAGTCCCATGTTAATTCACACACCTAAGTGTTTTTTGTAAGCCCAATCCACTATTTACCCTAAATTATCAATCTGAAATTTGGATGAGAGTAACAAGCAGCCGCCTCTTACTTGTTCATCCTTCAGAGTCATGTTTCCATGGGTGAGCAATGCTAAGGACAAACTCTCTGTTATACTCTTTTTGACACACACTCATTCATTGGTCCACATCATCAATTTCTTTTTTAACCTTCACCTATTTACCGGTTGTACATGTTCCCTGCATATTTTTTTTATATGTATATTTTTTTTTTTACTTGTTTCGAATCGTCCTCTTCATTACACAATCTTTCAACCGCCCTTTTCCTTGGTCCTTCGTTCTAAAGAGCTTCTGCGCTACAAACTTCATTCAATAATGATTACCCAAAATTTCCTTTTTCTTGAACACTTAAATTTTTAAAATTGTTTGACCTTTGAAACTTTGTAGCGGTTTTAAATGGATACTAGGCTTATTAATTGAAATCCATAACTGTTTGGTGGTAGTAAATAATTGATAACAGTTTCAATTTTTTTACACTTTCTCATACACCATTTGGTTTCGTCCCCAAAAGCTAGTATTCTAACAACCATTGTTTTTCATGGGTGAATGTCAATGGGTAAAAAAATAGAACATTGTCTGTCGGATTGAAAGAAAGGGCAATTCCATCTAAACTTTGAATTAACTAGGTGATGGGTGTGAATTGTAAATTCATATCTTCAAAACAAACAATAAATTGGCAATACATATCGATTCACTCCATGGAAGAAGAAATCTTTTTTTAACAATTGTGTATTTTTGTTTCATCTCTTTCATAAACAGATCCAAGAAGTTTTTTGAAGGTTGTGTTGTTGAGGTAGTAAGAATTGAAGCGATAGAGAAGAACCCTTTTGGGCTTTTGGCTTTTACAGATCGTTGTTATGTTTTTGTAAAACAGGCACAACTGGTAACCCGGTAAATCATGTTAAAATATTAGTGACGTGGACCAATGAATGAGTGAGAGTGTGTTAAAAAGAGTGTGACAGAGAGTTTGTCCTTAGCATTGCTCTCCATGGGTTCACTCTTCTTCTTCTTCTTTTTCTCCCATTTTTTTTCTTCTTCTCTTGCATAATTATTGATGCTTCCATGGAAACTTCAACAAAATCAATTTCTTCCCCTTCCTTTTTTCCCCCTTCCGATCTCTTGTTTGCAATTTTGTTTCTTACCTTTCATAATCATTTCATATTTAAGCAACGCATTTTCCTCATTTGAATCTTGTCGTAATTGAAAGTAAATGATTTTAAAAGGCCATATTTTACAAATCTTTAAACATAAATTCGTGTGAATGGGAACATATCGATAACAAAACCAGAAAAGAAAAAAAAATCGGTCAGACCTCCAAAACCGTCTGAACCGGCGGTTTCCTGGTTTTTTACGGGTTTTGAACGGTTTTCCTGTTGTTGACCCGGTTTTGTATACATGCGGTTTTTGTGGTCAACCGAACCGGACATGGGTCTGGTTCCCGGTTCAACTGGTTGAACAGTCCAGTTCGGTTTTAATTATATTGTTTATAAGTAAAAAAAAACAACTTTTTAGGTTTATTAAATAACTAATGTATCTAATCTATACATAGGCTAGATATATTAGTTATTCAGTGAACATAAAAAGTTTTTTTTTTCTTTCAAAAAATAAAAAGTTTTTTTCCTTATAAATGTGACTGGAAAGAGTATATATCTTGTTAAGTATAACCAAAATCTTGATCTAAGTGGATCGATAATAGAAGTTTCTCCGTTCTTAGAGAATTTGCCATAATCTATGAAAGAAGCTTCGTCAATGGTGAAATGAAAAGTGAATGTACCTCCAAAAGACTGTAGGACGCTATGTAAGTGAACAAGGTAAGTGAAAGGTTTAAAGTGAATGAACATGCATTAATTGGTAGCGGTGTGTCTCTTATATAGAGTATTGGACTTAACGCCTTATTGAACCTTACCCTGTGAATGGACTATTATCATGTCGATTTGATATTTGGTCGGTTCAAAACAATATTACATTAAGAAAAAAAAATCTTCTAACTATATAATTAAATCATCTACCTACTTATCAAAAAATCTTCTAACTATTTAGGATCTCGTAGGAGTTTTCTAAAATTAAATCATCTACCTACTTATCATTTGAATTAATAAAGTTTGTGAAGATATCATCTGATTCAATCTTCTCTTTGACATAGTGACAATCTATCTCAATATGTTTGATCATCTCATGAAAGACTGAATTTGAGGCAATATGAAACGCGACATGATTATCACATATAAGTGTCACTTGTCGTGTTTCTTCAAATTTCCTTGAGTAACTACTTCAATCAAGAGCTCACATGTTATTAATGTCATAGCCCTACATTCTGCCTCAACGCTTGATCTTACAACTACATTTTATTTCTTACTCTTCTAGGATATTAGGTTTCCTCCAACTTGTACACAATACCATAAATGGATCATCTATCAATGGATGAGCCTGCCCAATCAAGATATGAGTAACCAACTATCTGAGTATATCCTTTATCCTCGTAAATAAGACCTTTTCCTAGAGCACATTTGATGTATTTAAGAATCCAAAATTACATTATTCATGTGTTTTTGGTAAGGGAAATTTAAAAATTGGCTTACCACACTAACTGCAAATTAAAGTAAATGTTTGGATGACTGACTATGAGATAATTCAATTTTCCAACTAATCACTTAAATCTCCCTGAATCTGATAGAGGCTCCCATTGATTAGGTAGAAGTTAAACATTTGAATCCATAGGTGTATCAACTGGCTTGACATTCAACAAACATTTTTCTTCAGGAATGTCCATATAATACTTCCTTTGTAAAATAACAAGATATCCTTGGATCTGGCTACTATTGAAAGTACATTGTACAAGTTCTGATAGAAGTATCTGCAAAAATTGAGTTCAAATTTTGATTTCTAGTGTAGGATTTTTGTTATTTTAGTTTGTTAAGATTTTTGTGCTTATATCTATTTAACTAATCTTTTATTGAAAAATTCAAAAATTTTGTGTAAAAGATATTTATAATCTCCTCAACATTCCTATGGGAAATCATTACATAACTTAATCAAAATCTAATTAATTTCATATAAAATATTATTCGTAATTTACTAACATTAACGCAATAAAAAGAGTGAGGGTACCCGTTTGAACGTTGGTGCAAATAATGTTACTATGATATTGACAATGAGTTTTGTGGAAGGGGGAATTTTTTTTATTTACTAAAGTGGTATTAATGACGAATTTACTACTTTTTCGAGGGGATTCAAACTCAAATACAACTAAGCTCTTATCAATGAGTTACACCTCAAATATTTAGATCTATTTTAGTGGGATTATTTACTTGATTTCATTAGAGGTCGACTGTATAGGGACTTATTTGGGATTTCAAACTATCATTTCTCTTGATTTCTTGATTTATGGGAAAGATAAAACAAAGGCTAAAATATGCTTTTGGTCCTTGCAAATATAGCGAGTTTAAAAAATAAAAAAAAAGAAGGAACATTAGTCATCAGCGCATGTGCCTTTCACGTGTTGTATATTATGGATTTAATCACATCATCGTTATAAGAAAATGGGTTGTAGATCTGACCCGCAAACAACAACTCTGAAACAACATGAACAGAAGCAGCTGACGCCTACAATTTCACACTTTTCATGATTTTCCGCGATCGTTACAACGTTCATCAAATTCCGGTTTCGATTCCGACCATCCTCAAGCACGTCAAGGGATTCCAAGGTAAAAAAAAATTATTTTTTTTAAGATGGGGTGGCGGTGGCTCCCCCTTTGCCACCCATGGCTCCGCCACTGGGAAAGAGAGGAATAGGGTGGTTACAAATCTGATAGGAGAAAAGATGAACACTATGTGTGGAGAAAAGATGAAGAAGAGATCTATGAAATCAACAAATTAATTAACAGATATGAAGGAGAGATTCCTTCAAAAAATAAATGTTTTTTTTTTAATTTCATAAATATTTTTTCTGATTTATTAAAATTATTTTTAAATAGTAAAAATAAAATAATTGTCATCTGGATGCCACGTATACGTGTTTGCACAGTCAGCAACCGCCACCTAATCAAAATTGTGCCAAATCAGTAAGAAAGTGGGCCCAGGGACCATTTTAAAAAACAAATTTTTTTCCAAGGACCGATTTCAATTTTTTTTTACCAGGGACCAAAACCCAAACTCGTTATATTTGCAAGGACCAAAAGCATATTTTAGCCTAAAACAAATTGTAATTACAAAATTTTAATTGAAAAATAATTATATTAATGAAATTTGACGAGATATGAACACACCAATGAGATGTTAGTTATATTTAAACAAAGGGTTAGTACCTCAAATAGAACCTGTAATTTGGATGAGGTGTGACAATGATTCCTATAAAAATAAAAACATATATTTTAACTCTGTAATTTTAGATTCTTCATAATTAACCCTTATCCTATTAAAAAATATTTCTCAAATAGCCTTTGTAATTTGGGTGAGTGACGTTTGAAAATAGCATACGTAAAAGGCTAAAATATGAAGAATCTAAATTTATAGGGTTGAAAATTGTGTTTTTTATTTTATGAGGGTTATTTTCGGACATCGTCCTAGGACTATTTGAGATATTAACAAAAAAAAAAAATAGTAAGGAGGAATTTATTTTAAGTAAGTGATATACCAATGATCATTTTATAAAGCTCTGATTCTTTATTTCATAAACTCAAATGAGATGTAAGTGATAGGACATAAAATCTTTTACAATAAGAATAAAACAATAAAACATGTAATAAAGGGAAATATTTAAATAACAAAAATGTTCATGACTAGAAGAATAAATTTAAGGATGGTAAATTGACATTGTAAATCAACATTAAAATTCGATTATTGTTGATATATGATTAAATCGACATTGTTAAAATATAATTGATCATATATTATTTGACTAGGTATTATTGTAAAAATAACATATGATTATTGTTAAAATATGATTAAATAATATATAATTAAATATCTAGTCAAATTATATAGTCGATTTAAAAGAATAAATTTGTTAATATATGATTAAATTGACATTGTAATCTCAAAGAACAAATTTTAAATCATACTTGTGCTAATTCTAAAATATCATTAATATCATAATTATTAATAATATTTTTTTCTTGTCCAATTTGTTAATAATATCTTACTTTTGGGCTGTGATATATGTATAATACATTTTATTTTTATTTTTTTAGAGTGAATAATACAAAAAACTTATTCACCTTAAGTTGATTTTTTTAGGGATTATTTATGTAAGTAGATAGAGTGTGTAAATTATGCATTTGATGTAACAATATCGGTATTGCAACTTGAGTTAGGCCTTTTAAACAATTTTTTTTATCTATAGGTAGGTTTGCCACTTAACGTACAGACAAAAAGAAAAAACAAAATAGAATATAAGACTTATCTCAACCGTCAATGTCAATATTTGCTTGAACACTTTTAATGGATATGAACCAATGATTTTGCAATTATATGCGTAAGTTTCAGCGGTGTCTACCATTGTATCTAAGGAAAAAAAAAGCAAATATGTAAAAGCTTTAACTTTTTTGGTCAACAAAAGCTTTAATTTTTACCCGTTAAAATTAAAACTCAATTGTATCATATAAAATATTTTTTTTAGAGGAAAATAAAATTAATTGAATAATATAATTGGGAATATATTTTTTTTGAAAGGAATATAATTGGGAATATCTAATTCTTATTGTATGCAAACAAGATATGCACGAAATTCTCATATGGTAGTATTTATTTTTTTTATTTTTTTATGTATATGTTCTTTGACCACCTCTTTTTTTCTTTGGATAGAAATTTGACTATCCTTTCTTAAATCATTGAATTTTAAACCATTCAATAATGTGAATATAGTCAATTTATTATATACTTCACCCGATCACTATTATAAGTAAGTATTCAATCTCTAAATTCATTAAATAACTGATGTATCTGGACTATATTATAAACTAGATACATCAATTATTTAATAAATCAGAAAAATGAATATTTCTTATAATAATATATTTTATCCCTCCATCAACATAGTATAGCATATACGAGTATGTGTGAAATTATAATCAACAAAAGATTCGATTTTTGGTGGAACAATTGGTGGTCAGAATATACCCAACAACAGTACACTAATGAATATTTTACAATTATCTCAATATAGAATTTTTTTTGGTAGATTCTCAATATAGAATTTTGAACTTTGTCCTGAAATTACAAAGTCAAGTCCCATAAATGACGAATCATAAACAAATAAATTATAATTCATTTGCAGTTTTTCAACCCCCTAATATAGAATATTCATATTTGGCATATTATTATTATATAGAAATGAATCATATTTTACATTTGTGTTATGTCCTAATATTATTTTCTAAAATATTAACAAAGAGATATGATTTGATATATTTGTAGAATTTTTTAGCATTGTCCATGTATAATAATTGAATTATAATAGCAATGCATTAAAGTGCGATAATTTATTACACGCGGTTAATCATAGATATGTTTCCGTTCGGCATAGGTCTTTATAAAACCCACAAGGTACAAGAGAAATAGTGCAAAAAATATTCTAATACCTCACTTTTTTCTTTGGAGCTGCATTGCAAGCCATGACTAGGAAGAAGGTGAAACTTGCTTTTATCTCTGATGATTCGGCAAGAAAGGCAACCTATAAGAAAAGAAAAAAGGGTATCATCAAAAAGGTGAGCGAACTCACCATTCTATGCGGTATTCCAGCTTGTGCTATAATTTCCAGTCCTTTTGATTCTAAAGCAGAGGTGTGGCCAGATCTAGAGGAGGCTAAACAAGTGATTGAGAGGTATCAAAATTCATCGGTGAAAGATGAAACAAAGAATGTGAACCAAGAGAGCTTCTTGTTGCAGAGGATTACCAAAGCCAGGGAACATCTTCAAAAGCAAAGGCACGACAATCGTGAGAAGGAGTTGAACGTTCTTATGATTGGATACATGAAAAACAAAAAGCTGCCGGATAGTTTGTCCGTTTCGGATTTGAAAGAGTTTGATAAGCTCATTGAGAAAAATATGAAGGAGATTGATAACAAGATTGATGCACTCGGTTGATCAAATTAATGTTGTCTTAAACTTTGGAAACTTTTTGTTGTGTTATGATTTAGATCAATGTTATTTCAATCGAAAATATAATTGTTGTTTAGATATCGAAAAAATTGATTGTTGTTTAGAGATGCATTGTCTTTGTTGTTAGGTCCATCTGAATAAAACTCATGAATTTTAAATAAAATTTATTATAAGTTTCGTCCTTCTAAGTCTTTGCTTAATTTTTTTTGTTGGTCACAGACATTGCTTAAATTTTGCACTTCTAAAAACATAAGAATTCATTGCAACATTCGAATCATAGTTAAAACATAAACATGATTCTATTTCTAATTTTATGAGCATTGTAAGTTAGAAGTATATTTCTAATGCTAGTTAAACAACATTTATATGCAAGATTTTGTTGTGATTGTGTACTGTACAATCATTTAAATGTAGGATAACACAAATCTATGCAATATGCAATTGAAATACAGTATGTACAACTTATCAATAGGATGTAGTCTAGATTTAAAGTTTTAAACCACAGTACAATGTTATAATTCCTGTAAATGGAAGTCCAACATCGAAATTCATAGTAGGCAAATGATTGAGATAAGGATATCCTCTCATTCCCATTCCTATACCTAATTGCGGTGGAAGGATTAACAAATTTGTTTCGAAAGGTGGTAGAAATGGAAAATATTGAAATTGGTTCAAAATTTGATGATGAAGCTTCTGGATCGCACGATTAACTTAATTAGCTAATTTTTGGGTTTCAGTTTGTCAAAAATCCCGACACAACTTTGCCTATAGCTTGAAACACTACATTGTATGAAAGTGAATCACGCACGATTAGAGACAATTGTGGCGTGATTTTCTCGGGGTCTGAGTACTATATAAACTTTAATCAATCATTTTTAACGTAATCTTGTCAAATCAAATGAGAGAACTTTTAAGGTACTTATAGGCTAATTAAGGATTGATTGTAGTGACATTCTTGGATTGTGAAATTCTTAATAAACACTTTAGGTAGTGAGATCTCATTGTGGAATGGAGCAACTTGAAAAATAAGTAGAAATTAAGGGTTGTTCTTTATAAGCGGAATCTAATTTCTTATAATCTCTTTGTATCACTTATTTTCATAGTGGATTGAAGAGCTACTCTCTCCGAACATAGATTATATTGGTCCGAACTGGGACAAATATGTTGTGTTGATTTTCTTTACTCTCTTATCTTTGTTGTTTTAGTTATGCTTGTGGTTTCACTTCACACTTATATTTGGATTTGTTGTTGTTGTCACTTGAACCTATTTTGATTTTATTACTTTTCTTTTGCTCCATACATTAAATTTATTGGTATGAGTTATAGTTACGAATTCACAACAAATGATTTCAAAAACTTTAAAGTAAAAGAATTTTTGCGTTACAACATCTTACAATTCGTAGATGACACTTTATTCTTTACGGAACATCAAAATAATTTTGAGCAGTTTTGAATTAATTTTTGGGCTAAGAGTGATTTTTTTTTAAGTGTAAACTATATTACTTGAATTTAGAGGAATATTTTGCTGAAGCAACGTCAAGCTTCCTCTCTTACTCCGAAATGAAAAAATCAAAGCTTCCTCTCTTGTACTGTCTACAAAGTGCTTTTTCGCCTTTTTGGTACTACCGGTAGAGTCAATCTTAGAGATTCTTTGAAAAATAGATTATTTTGGTGGAAAAGTAGACATATTTCTCTTGTCAAAAAAAAAAAAAGTAGACATATTTCTATCGGAGGAGGGTGATGTTAATTAATTAAGGAAAATGCCTGTTTCGGTATTTAAGGCATTGAAATTTGTAATATTTGATTGTTTAAAAAAATAATTTCAAAATTTAAAATGTTCTTGTTAACGAGTCTCCTTGGGTAGTATTTAAGGATTCTAAAAAAATCATTAATTTCGATTTTCATTACATTGATTACACATATTTTTCTAAAAAAATTATCATTTAAAGGTCTTAAAAAATGTTCGAATTTAAAAAATTAACATTTTCCAATTTAAAATCTTAAAAATTGTTATAGATTTATTCGTTAACAAGACCCATTAATTAATTTGGTAGTAGTCAACCAAAAAGACATAATGGTTACAAAAAATTGGTCTTTGTACCTAATTCCACCCTTTTTTCGAACCACTTTATGTGATCAAGAGATTTGATGATTTTTTATATCCAAAGTGTTTGAATGGTGTTTCGGAACCTTAAAATTTACCCCAATGTGTTTCTAACATTGAGGCTGCATTAGAAGTATTTTTTTATACCCAAAGTGTTTGAATGGTGTTTCGGAACCTTAAAATTTACCCCAATAGGGGTTGTATTAGAAGTAAAATCAATCGAATTTTATCCCTAATGTCTTTACTTCATTAAGTTGGTTCATCTTTAACTATTAAGCTCTTGATCTTATAGCAACAACATAAAAACACGAAATGTTGTTTGTGTTTCTGTATCACTTATTGCGAGATCATAAATCAAAATCTTCCGATTCAAATACAAATTATATTCGTGAGTTGATAATTGACACGATTTTAAGAATGGCCATTTTCTTACGTGGTTTAGTACGAGATCATATCTCTTGTGTAAAGTTTGAACGGTGGAGCATGTGATCAAAACCAATTGAAGGATTAGAGTACTTTGAAGGATTATAATTTCCCATTCTGGTTTCTATTAAAAATGATTGTTTTTGCTTTTATATTCTACTTTCTATATGTTTATTATTTTTAATATGTGAAAATTACACATGAATAAAAAATAAGTAGACATTTTTGTAAAAAAAAAAAGGGTAAGCAGACTAGATTCTAGCCATCACCACCTTTATTCTTTTTATCTACTAGCGATGGGTGATTTAGGGTCAATTTTGACTAAAAATCACCCATCCGAATTGTTTTTCCTTATGTTATAGTTAAATAAGTTATATCCACATATTTTCAGTTGTCCTTCGTTTGTTTTTGTAATTTTGTCGTCTTTACACAACTTTGTTTGTTTTGATTTCCCATCTTTATGCGGTGTGGTTTTGTTTTTCCGTCTTACTGCAACATTTATTTGATTCAGATTGAAAGAATAGCTTTGAGCAAGTGCATATCGAATTAATGACTTTGGTGTTACAGATCCGGAGACATGAGTATCAGATACTTGAATATAGTCAAATTTATAGACACAAATACTCTTCCGTTTTATGCTATTAATACGGATGATATGAGTTTGTTCGCAGATTCATTCTTTTTGTTCTTAGTGACTTTGAATTTATATTGTATCAATGTACTCTATCAATTTGAATGAATGAATATTAAAGGGAAACAGACAATAAGCCGCGCCACTAAGTTCTTTTGGATGACAAAACTTATCATCGTAAACACAACATTAATGGACCTAGAAGACATAATATTGCTATGCATGAGCCTTTGAACTATATGTAGAATGTCAACAACCTGATGCTAGGAAGTCAAAAGGGTCAAGCACAAATTGTATAAAAACATTTGGTTGTCAGAACACCCTTTCTAATGTTTGATAACTTTACTTGACGCAACTTTAAGCATTGGCTGCCCCCCATAAAAGCCCAGACCTTAATCCCACAAGTGATGAAACCTCAATCAAGTGAACACATGCATGTTTTCCACCCTATGCACCCGTACACCATAACATCTGTTGGTCTAAGCGTCAATCTTTCGCCTAGTGGGTCAAGCAAGAAGTTTACATGTGTCTCATTCTTCACTGATAATCCTGCGCGCCTTAATATATCAAGAAGGACATCTCTAACAAAATCATGTATGTATCTATAGCCGAGAATCACCTTACAATGAATTGTGTGCTCTCTAAAGTATCCATAGAGATGCCTTACGACAAACATAACACACCTCATCAACATGAAATAGTGAAATCATGAGGCGATATCTGAGAATAGTACGGTACTCTACTAGTGAGATATGCTGGCCTAACCCATCAATAGGGATTGCGAGAAGAAAATCCTAAGCATGTGCTTCTTGTAAACACTCAAAAACTACTTCCTGTCTTGTGACATGTCAAATTTCACTTCCATTCTCGTAGACTTTTACTAATACATTTTAAAATTAGAATTTCTAAAAATATAAAAACATAATATATTAACAAAAAAACATAATATGGATTGGAATGAGAAAGTTATGTCATAGATAAAGAAATGCAAATAATTTTTTTTTTTTGAGGGGAATAAATAAAATACAACTCTATTTTTTGATTAAAGTATGCTCCTTTGAAAATTCAAAGTCTATTCTGGAGGAGGGCTTGAATTTAAGGCAAAAGTTCTCCGCTTAGTTAGGATCAAAATTCAACAAGATTCTCTTATACAATAACACTGTGAAAGGTGCTTATCTTCTTCAAAGTGGCGAAGTATTTTATATTTGATTCAATCAAGATTATGAAACTTGCTCACTTTTTACTGCCACTGATTCTTGAATCAAAGACCATTTCTCATTTTCCTTTACCTTCTGCATTTGTTGGATAGACTAGGTAAAAGAGGGTCGTAACATTGTCTATTTGTTAGCAAGGTTATTCTGTAACATTCAGCCAATTGATTTATTATACTTCAGCATTGATTGGCAGCATTTCAGGCTTTAATTTGCCAACTTAATGGAATATACCAAATGTCCATAAGGTAAGTGAAGATGAAAAAAATTCTAAAGGACAAGATATATAACATCTGGTCAATTATGACTATTACAAATATTATTAATATCAGGCCCTAATCAGCAATTTTAGAATTTAAACATGCATGTATGGAAAATGATATTTTACAGAAACAACTGTGTATTCTGCTGACTACGAAACAAAAAAAGAATTAAGCAACAACAAAATATCTGATTTTTTTTATTTAATCATCTTGATAATTAATTTATAATACATTGAAGATTTGAAACAAATAGTAAGAGGACTTTTCAAAAAGTTGATTCGTGAGTTTGAAGACTGAAAGCTAAAAATAATCGGTTATGAAACCATCAAAAGGAATTCTTTGAAAAAGTAGAATCTTTCACAAATATAGATGGTTGTAATTCCATCCTGGAAATTTGTAACACAAGAGTGCAATACTGATTTCACTTTTATTCATCTTTATGGTATCTGAATCCAAGAAAAAAAAAAGACAAGACAAAACTCCAAAAATTACTGGTTATAGTACGTGGATACTTCATGTTTTGAAATTCTATGATGTTTACTTGTCTTTGTTCACTTTGGAGGGTACATGTAACGTGTTATGTTGTGAAGATGAATGTATGATCATGATTAATGAGGTGATGGAAGATAGTTAAAAGAGAGCTTAATCACCACCGATTTAAAGGTATAAAGGTGGGTTTAATGCAGAATGTTTGGGCTAAGGCTACTCTATTTTATTTCTCATTCATTCAATTATGTTCGTTGTAAAGGACTATATATACTTGCAATCTTTTTGATTTTATGTATGTTCATTTAGTCATTGACTATTCCTTATGTCAAGTCACAACAATATGTTCATGTACAGCCTAATAGTTAATATTAATACAATGGCCATAAGTAACGCCAACCAAAATTGATTCCAAAAATATTGTAAAAAAAAATAATAAAGATTCCAAAGTTAATTTTGAAAAAAATATCAAATTTTTGGACTGGTAGTCGTCAATGTAAAACGTTTTACTTTGTCAAGTGTTTCCAATACCCTAACAACAATGATTGATTAACAATGTAAAAATTTACACCGACTGTGTATATAAATTAAATTATTCAAAAATACTTGACTTAAATGGACTTTGATCCCCTATTTTGCTAAAATTGAAGTTTTGAGGGGTGCGCGAAACACTTTCTTTTCAACACTCTCTAATACTCGATATTTTATTGAATAAAATTATTGTGGACCTCGCACTTTGAAATCAATCCTACATAAACCAGAGAGATTCATGTGAATTTTATCTAGTAATATAGTGAGAATTTAAGAGAGTGTTTCATAGCATTTGTTTGAAGTTTTAGTCTCCCATTTCAAAAACTGGAATTTTGGTCCCATTTTCCAAAACTTTTAGAATTTTTTACCCCATTCAAATTTTAGAGGTTTTATTCGTCAACTTGGTATCATCACAATGACATGTCAATCAGGAGTGAAGCTATGCACGCCTACCCCAATAATATATATTTAGCTATCACAAATGAATTTATTTGTCAAAAACTAGTAATAAAGGAAAGCCAAAAGATATCAACTTGTTCGATAGATATGTGTTTCATCTTATTTTTCCGCTTTTAATCTCTTGAACAACTACAAAAAGAGTTTGGTTAACAATAAAAATTTGTGAGATAACACATAAAAGATATCTTTATTTTTTAAAAATTTGGCCCTCTCATGAAAAATAATTAGTTATGGAGTGTCATCTAACTCTATAATGATAATGTCATGTCATTAACCGTGATGCCATATTGAGCGGGGTGGAAAATCCTGAAAGCTGTGAAACAGTGAGATCAAAAATCTGATTTTAGAAACGAGGAACTAAAACTTTAATTTAGACAATAGAGGTGGACCAAACAGCATTTAAGATATATTAATAAAAATAAAACTCCTATTTCAAATTTTCACTAGCAGTTGTATTTGTTTCATGTGCATTACAGCATAACACAGAGTTATATTAGGGTAAACGGTAGACCACCATACTTGGCCTCATAGGAAAACAACATAATGCATAGTTCACACATAGAAGGGCAACCTGACAGTTATTTCTAATAGAAATTTTCTATCTTTAATTAATATTGTTAATTTATACTTTCACATCATTGAGAGAAGCCATACAAAAAGATTTAGTCACATAATTCATAAATGTTCAAAGTTCAAACCATATATAATTTAGTAAGTTATTGAACTCAATTGGTCAATAAACCTTGAGTTAGCAGAAAATCTTCATCTAATTAAATTTGTCTATTTATTTACTTTGAATCATACATACATATTTTACAGACATATACAAAATTTGGAAACCATAGAAAGTGCTAAGGCCATTGCACTATATTGAAGGCATATAGAAGGGGAGAGCAAAGTGCAACTATATATAAGTCGACAATTCAACATACTTACTGATGATCAATATTTGTTCAATTTATGAATTATAGCAGAAGCAATTGATTTTAACTTAATAAATGATAATCTAGAGAAATAAACAATGAAATATATACATATGGTACGTAATCAATAATATTATGCATTCTAGACTGCTGGATCAACTTCGTAGCGTTCGGATTCTGAAACACGATTCTTGTATTTGCGGATGAAATCTTCAGCTCTCATGTTAATGTTAGGCTCAGCAACACCCCAGTTACCTTTGTCATCATCGCTAGGCCATGACTTGCGCCCGCAGTCATCATAGTATCCTGCTCTACACTTATTCTTTGATTTGAAGATTTTAAAAATTGAGAAGAAACCTGAAGAAGACTTAGTCTTACCACCTCCCATGATGATTAATGCTGCTGCTTGATAAGTTATTTGCTAGAAGTGATTGTCTTGGTTTTTAAATGACAAGGTAATATCTCTTATTTATATATATAAGTGATTAACAGTGTGAAATTAAGAATCTGATAAAGCAGTGGTAAAGACCAATGTAAATGGTTCAACTCATGCTGACTTGGCAGGGTTGTAACAACTTTCTCAAAGAACATTTTCTGTGGTCCGATAGTTTCGTACATGAGAAAATTCTACTAATTAAATTCACTGATTATTATTGGTTATTCTTTTGTACTTTTCTTTTCTTCTCAAGATTCACGTTAGTTATATTATTGGCACTTTTCCACTTCTAATTCAACTACTTAAACTATGTGCACAATAACAGTTTTGCACATAGTTTACAATTAGACTAGAATTAAGAGAAATAATTAATAGTTTTGCACATAAGAGCCAAATACTTGGACCAAATTAATGAAAAGGTTGTGGGATATTGGTCATCTTAAACATGACCTAAACTGGATATCTTGTCCGTTCTTTATTGTATATTTTGGTTACTTCATATAGTTTTTTCTTGCTAAATGATGCTTATAGCATTCATAGTAATATGTTGGAGAACTCTTGGTCACTATATATATATCCTTTTTTTTTATTAAGGGACATTTATAGATTTTGATTCATAGTAATATGTTGGAAAATGTAGGTGTTGAGTGCGTGTTAAAATCTAATGTTGAAGAAAATCAGGAAAAATTTGGTTTCTGGCACTCTAGTCGATTCTGCCAAATTGTTGGGGAAATGAAAGAAATTGGGGATTGCTATTGGTGTGAAATTTGAAATATTTTCTTGGTTACTTTTGAAGTCTCTTGTTCATGGAAAGAGATTGGGAAAATGGTTGAAATTAGGATTTGTTCTTGGAGAACTCTTCAAGCTAATTTATTGTAAATCTGTTGTATCTCTTGTAAAAACTCATTGATAGTGGATTAGAGAACATCTCTTTCCCTAGATGCCGGTCATTTTTGGTTCAAACTAAGTAACCCAATCTTAATATTTCTGTTCCTGTACTATGTTTATCTCTTTTTTCTTGCTTTGATTGTAAATTTGCTTTACACTTCGTTTCTTGTATTGTTTGATTGTAGGTTGCCTTTGATATTTTCTCCACATATCTTAGTTATTGGTGTGATTTGAGTTCGAATATACAACAATTGCCTTTGATATTCCAAGAGCTGTCATTCACTTAACTCTTATGAATTATATTAGTAATTGTTACTAATTTGTTGCCTTAAAATTAACAATGAATTTTAAAAATCACTCAAATGTAGGAGGAGTATCCAAGTGTCGCGTCAATATATTATTGGAAGAATCAAACCATTGGTGTTGCTCTTAAATTTTTTCAAAAGTACAACTTGCTTGAAAAAGGAATCAATCAAACAAAAGTCATGAAGTCAATGAATCGCCTTCAGTAAACCAAGTAATTTAATAGAAGATTTCCTCTTAATACTTGCAACTTGGCTGGTTCTTTATATTGGATGAAAAATTACCCGCATGTTGTCAACATTGTTAGTTTAAATTTGCTAACTGCAACATGTGATGTTGCAACATAACTGTTGTTTGTTGCAACATGGGTTTTCTTTATGTCAAGTTTGATGCGCAAGAGACTAATACCTCAAGTCAGATAAGATCACAATAGGAAGTTCTCAAGAGTTTTTAACAATGCTACATTTCAATGATTAAATTCGAACTCATGACCTTTTGTTAGGCTGAAAGAGGCCATAAAAGATATATAATGTAAAACCTAATTGACAAAGTTGAAAAACATATGAACCATCTCATCCAAAAGCTTTTAAGTTGTTGAAGCAATATTTGCAACTACATCGAAATACAATTACAATATTTTTCAAGGGTTCAAGGGTTGACTTCTACTGATTACTCCCTCTTGTCACATTTATAAACAACTATTCCCTTTTTAAATTAATTAAATAACTGATGGATTGAGACTTTATTATAGTCCAAATTCATCAGTTATTCAATGAATCTAGACAAACAATATTTGCTTCTAAATGTGATAAGAGGGAGTATATTATTGTGCAAGTGCAAGTACAAAGAGTTGATATGAATTCAAGGGTTGTTAACATAGTTGAGTTTCATCTAGGAACATAGTGCTTTGTACAGTGATAGTTAGAGTGTGATACATCTCACAAAGAATTCAACATTTCATTCAAGAACAAAGCACATTGATCTTCACTATCACTTTGTCACATCTCTCCTAGAGGATGAGGTGCTAACATTGAAGAAAATTGAAAGAAGTAGGACCTCAACAAACATATTGACAAAAGTGGTAACCATCGACAAACTAAAGTTGTGTTCAACTTCTGTTGTCCTGCTAGAGTAACAGACCAAAGAAGATCGTTGCGTGATTTAAGGTATAAAGACTGATTGCAATCAGTCGTCAAGTATGAGATTGTTAGTCAAGGTTCTATTTAATTAACAATTAAATAAAACTTGACCAAGAAGAAAAGAGTAGTTGCTTACCCATGAAGTTACATGGACAAGAAGAATATAAATTGGTCATGAAGAAAGTTACTTGGTGATAAAGTTACTTAGCCACCAAGGAAAATATATTAGTCGCCAAGTTTCTTGGCCATCAAGAAACTTGCTCATGAAGCAAGCGTTCGAAATCACCCATGAGTAGAGGTGGTGTAAGAAGGCTAAGAATCATTCAAACTTTGAAAGAAAAAATATTACAACCTTGAGAGAGATTTTAAGAGAGCTAGAGAGATTTCTAGTTAGTGGAGTTCTCGGGGGTAATTGGGTAGTAAGAGATTGCTAGTGTTTGTAAAGACTTGTGTGTTATTATTCCGTATTTATCACTTATCACTAATCTTACTCTGGGGAAATTTGGCGCACATTCCTAACATATGACTCACAAAAGATTTCATGTTTCAACCATTACCTTGTTCAAAAAAGGGATAAGCAAGACCATGCATAATGATTTAAACGGTTAAGCCCCATTAACCCATTGATTCTCCGTATTGATGTTATTTACCAAAAAAGAAATAAATACAATAGAAGCATTGTATCTATATAATTTGCACTGTTCTCTACGTACATTGGAATTAAAATTAATACTAACTAATCAACACAAACTTGGAATTGGAACTTGCAAAGGTGAAACTTGAAAGATTATTCATATTTACATTACTTGGCATGGTTCACAAATGATAATCAATAACTAATTACATCAGAGGAGAACAAACAAATTAAAAATGGATAAAGATTAAAGATTGTTCGTATCCTACTGTTCAGGTTGAGCTTGCCAGTGAATTTCAGATTCAGAAATTCGTTTCTTGTATTGAGCAATGAATGCTGTAGCTCTCATGTCAATGACAGGATCAGCTACACCCCAACTGCCTCTGTCTTCATCACTAGGCCATACTTTGTTATCATATGCACCATGATCATAATAATACCCTCTTTGCTTGTTACTGCTAGATTTGAATATGTTGAAAACTGACCTGAATGATGATGATTTAGACGACTTCCTTTGATTGTTTCCTCCCATTTTACAATTTGAGAAGAGAGTGGTGAGTGAGAATATTTAGCCTTAGTGACTAGAAAGTAGTCTTAATTGGAAGGAAGTGTGTTGTGCTGTGCTACATCTTGGAGGCTAGGGGGTCTCAATTTATATAGTGCTAATTACAACTAAACACCCTTTTTGTTAAACTAAGACAAAGGGAATCTGATTCAAACCACTAGGGTGAGTCCAATATTCATGGTTTAAACAAGCTCACATGGAACAGTAAATTATGATCAACTTTTGGACAAAGGAATATCAAAATATCAATTAAAACCATAACCTTGATTGAAAAATATCAATCAAATTAGTCCTTCCATCAAAATATTTTCTTAGCAGACATTCATCAAAACTAATAAAAACATATATATTGACTTAAATGGTATTTTACTCCATCCAAACAATAATAGAATCTTCAAAATTGTGGTGCATAATTTGAGAACAAGTCTAAATTGATTGATATTTTTCAATTTAATGGTCTATATTGATATCTCGTAAATTTGAGGACTAAATTTAACCATCTATAAAATTGTTGCTTACTCTTCACTACAGAAACTTATGAGTCATTAGTTCATTTTTTTTTTCCTATAATTTTTTGCACTTATAGGATAGCGTTGGTACTTGGTAACATTCAGCCAGTTGATTATTTATTCGTCAGGATTTACTCAAACTCTGCCAGCAGTTCTGGCTTTTCTTTGGCAATTTATTAAAGGAATATACCAAATGTCGAAATGGTAATGAAGTTGAAAAAACAAATCTGAAGGAGAAGATATATAGAATTCACTTAACAAAAAAAATATTGAGAGAGGGAAACTGGCTAAAGAATTCAAACAAATCCAAATGGAAAATACTATTTTACATGAACAAATGTGCATTCTGTTGAAAGCAGTAAAGGTACTCTTTTTTTCCTATGGAACAAAAAAGAGTTAAGAAACAACAAAATATCTCAAATAATCTTATTTAAACATCTTGTAATTAATTATAATACTTTGAAGATTTTATACAAAATAAATTCTCTGAATTGACATCTGAGAAGTGACAGAAAAGCAATACTAAGAGTATTTTTAAAAAATAATCGGTTGTGAACCCATCAAATGGAACTCTTCAAAATTACTTGAGAAAAAGTAGAATCTTACACAAACATAGATGGCTGTTATTCCATTTCAAAATCTGTAATACAAGAGTATGGCATCAGTGTTGAGTAGTGAGTAACTCACTGATTTAACTTTCTTTCTTTTTTGGTTCCGAGTCCAAAAAAAAAAAGAAAAGAAATTGAAGACAAGACAAAACTCCAAAAATTGCTGGTCACTCTATGATGTTTCAAAACTCTTTGATGTATACCTGTCCTTGTTTACTTGGGAGGGTACATGGAACGTGCTATGTTGTGAAGATGGATGTATGATGATTAATGAGGTGATGGAAGATAGTTAAAAGAGGGCTTAAACACCATTGATATAAAGGCATAAAGGTGGGTTTAATGCAGAATG
>Ga0228710_1005317_pt1 | contig 20041 bp, 10 predicted proteins | sample MedpolnodulmetaG_FD_177995 | JGI IMG/M metagenome (GOLD analysis project Ga0228710, IMG submission 177995) | Root nodule microbial communities from Medicago polymorpha collected in Santa Monica, California, United States - pink nodules | ecosystem: Host-associated > Plants > Roots > Nodule... | reverse complement strand
ACTCACACAAAAAAGTGGAGGTACCGGGGTTCGAACCCCGGTCATGGCATCCGGCCTAACAATTTCGGCATTTTGCCAGTTGAGCTAGGACTTCTGGATACCACTTACTAATTTTATTTCGTATATAAATATTCTCTTATAGCTTATCACTCTATCTAATATTTCTAATTGAAAATCATAAGATCATTAATGTCAATTTTTTTTTTGTTAAAAAACTGTATTTTTTAAATTTATTTTTGTTAAAAAACATTCGGATTTTTCAATTTTTAACATTAGAAATTAAAGTGTTGTCCCCGGAAAATATTATTGAATAATTTTATTTGTGAAAACATAAATACGTAATAGTATGAGAGATAAATTATTGAACGATCTTTTATTCACATACATAAAAAAAGATATATGTTTTAGTGTTTTTTTTTATTAAAAGGTAAAACATAAGCAATGATTTTAAAACATAAATTAGTAGACAAATACTATACATAGAAATGTGGGAGTCTTTAATTTTTTGGATATAAAATGATATATCTTTTGTGGCGATCACCAATTTTTTACTTAGTCATAATTATATAATTTTTTTTTTTGGTTACATAATTATATCATTATTGAATCACTAATACGCTGATATATTTTTATATAAATATTTATAGTAGTAGAGTATGCCCCGATAATTAAAATTTCTGAATTGCATGGCCCTCTAATTTTGAGAGGGTTCAACAAGCAAGTTTTACCGAATGGAACCAACAGTGTTGTAGTATTGTTATCTTTCTTACAAATATCACCCCAAGCTCTCAGAAAGCTTTTGTAATTGAAAATTAAAACCCCCACAAATTTCATTAAATACGACAACAATAAACATGGTTGTCTCAACGATTAGGCCATTAAAGTCTTTGCTTTAGGCATGTGCGCGTGCGTGCGTGCGAGAAGAGAGGATGACCAACAACATTGGCTAGTAATGAGATACACGTGAAATACGTGCAAGATCATCATTAAGACCATCATACTTGCCGGCCATCAATGAATTGATCGGATTAACCAACCAAAGTTAGCCTCAATCATTATATATTGAACATAAGCAAAAGCCTCCGTAACGGATTAACCACCATTTACTTCTTCGTATATAGTATATTTTCCATATATTTATTTTGTTTGTGGGGTTTCTAATTTTCAACTTCACAGGCTTTTCTAAAAGCTTGGACTGATGTTTGCAAGAGAGATAGGTTTGCAACACTTTTGATTCCAGTCAGTAAAACATTTTTTCTAAACCATGTCACGTTTAGCGGCCCATGCAACTCCTCTGAAGTTTATTTTCAGGTAATATTTAAAGAGCATTTTAAAAATTATTTACCGTATTATTTTTGTAAGGAATTGAATTGAACCACAAGTGAAATTAGTGGAAGCCTTAATAATCCAAATTAGTGGAAGCCTTACTAATCCATATTATTTGTTTGAACTATCATTTTGTAGGAATTTGGTCTTTATTCTTTTACTTATAAAAGTTGCATAACTCATAATTTGATTATTCAAAAGCTTGAAGGAAACAATGTTGCGCCAAGTAGGAGGGAAGCATGGATTGGTTTTCATTCAGTTGATGGCATAATCATAGACGGAGGTGGACAAATCGACAGCCGGGGTTCAATTCGGTGGAATTCAAGTTGTAGTGTATGTTTGATATTCTTTTTCTTCCATTTTCTTTCTTCATTCAGAATTAGACCTTCATGTATATAGGAAATTGTTCTTCCAAAAGAAAAATGTATATAGAAAATCGTTTTTTTAATGAATATAAAAAATTGGTTATAATTGAGACTAAATGTAATTCTTTTTTTTGCAGATGCATCCAATCCTTTATTAACCAGCTCGTTTATTTTATTTTTTCAGGCGACAAGCTGCCCAACCAGCCAAAAAAGTTGGATCTGTTGGAAAAACTTGTGCGTGTGCATGCGAAAAGAGGAGGAGGATCAACAACACTAATAATGAGATAGCAACAACTTTTTTTAACTTTGCGATTTTCACAAAAGTATTAATTTTTTTAATCGCAATTGAAATTAATAAAATTTTATCTATGGAAGATCACAACAAAAGCTACTATACTGCATTAAAAATATTTCCAATTAAAAATTAATTGATCAAAGTTTTAAAAAATATTTCCATTAAAAATTAACATTGGAAGGATACATAAATGATCTTATGTCACTGTGATCATATCCTTTAATTTTATGATTTGAAATTAAAAAATGTATATATAATATACCTCAATTGGAGTCCAGAGTCCAAAATCAACTTCACTAGGATGATAAGCAGCCACATCAGACTTAAAGAAAAAATATTTTTCACGTTCTCCATAGTAGACATGAGAGTTATTTTTGCAACACTCTTCATATTATTTTCATGTTGTTCATGTAGCCGACATGCTGCAAAAACCATCATTGTCAATAGTGGTTTATGGTGTTGCTGGAGATGGCCGCACAAAAGATTCTAGAGTAAGGAATTTATTTTTCCGGTTCAAAATTTTCTTCTTGGTATATTAGTATATTTTCCATATTTTTATTCTTGTTTGGAATAATAACTACCGATTATTATTAGTTTTCTCAACTAGGATCAAAGTATGGAAGATAAATATCATTTCTGATAAGCATTTTGTTTTTTCGTTGAACTAGGAATAAAATAACAAAGGATGAAATACATATCTACCTCCATTGCAACACTGATCTTCATATTATTATGGTGTTGTTCATGTAATAGTCAAACCACCATTGTTAATGTAGTGAATCATGGTGCTATTGGTGATGGCTGCACAGATGATACTCAAGTAAGGAAAACCACCATTTTCTTCTTTGTATATAGTATATTTTCCATATATTTATTCTCATTTGTGGGGTTTCTCATTATTTTCAACTACACAGGATTTTCCGAAAGCTTGGAGTGATGTTTACAATAGAGATAGGTTTGCAACACTTTTGATTCCAGCCAGTAAAACATTTTTGTTGAACCATGTCACATTTAGCGGCCCATGCAACTCCTCTGAAGTTCATTTTCAGGTAATATTTAAAGAGAATTTTAAAAATTATTTGTCGTATTATTTTTGTAAGGAATTGAATTGAACCACAAGTGAAATTAGTGGAAGCCTTAATAATCCATATTATTTGTTTGAACTCAAACTTTAAAAATTGACATTGGAAGGATACATAAATTATCCTATGTCATTGTGATCATATAATTTTCCTAGGCCATTATCCTATGTCATTGAACTCAATCATTAAAAATTAACATTGGAAGGATACATAAATTACCCTTGCTTTAGCGTAAAATTTTATATAATTTTAACTTGTGTGTGCGTGCGTGCGAGTGAGAAGAGAAGAAAGACTAGCAACACTAGTATTGAGATAGCATTGACTTTTTTTAACTTTGTGATTTTCTTAAAAGTATTCATATTTTTAATCACAATTAACATTAATAAAATTTTATCTAAGATCGACAATGTCTCATCAAAGACTACATGATGATTTGACTTTATTATCTATTGAAAAATAATTGTTAAATAAAATTGATTATGATAATTTAATAAGCAATCTTGCACTGTAATTTTTGTTTTAAAAAAAATATTAAATTTATCAACATTGATTTTCTAAAATTGTTTTTGAATTAAAAAAAATTTCAACACTAAAAGGCTGTAAATTATTAATTAGAGATATTTTTGTAGGAAAATAATTAACACATCTATTAATTTTGAAATGGCTTATGTTACTTGACAAATTCTCCTTTTAAATAGGAATTTTATTCTTAAGGACAAAGGCAGTAATAATTTTTTTTTTATATAGTTAAGTTATTTGAATATCAAAATAGATACACCGTGAAATTACAGACACAACTCATAGAACATCTTATTTGATTATTTTTTATTTTTTTTATGTTAAATAGTCATTTCTCAATTTATGGGACTAATGTTAATGATTGAAGAAAGAAACTCCCTAGATTTTATTAATATTCAAATGGGTAAGGTGGTGCATGGTTAAATATTAAAGAAGAAGTCCTCGTGAGCTTAGTTCAGTTGGTAGAGACAATGCATAATATATGCAAGGTCTGAGATTCACATCCTTGCCACCACCAAATAAACAAAAATATTAAAGAAGAAAACTAGAGACATTAAAGAGTTTTTGCATCATTTTTTCTCTTTTAATCTCAGCTTACATGCTTAATCATATTGGAACCTCAACGGTCCTTATTTAAACAAGAACAATGATAAATATTGCGACATGATTATCATGAAGCTATCACGACTAAGTGTGATTAGCACCATTACCAGGGTGATTTCCGTCAAATCCGGAACTAAAGCAACTAAAGTGGTTTTGACGTTTCCTTTTTAAACTCAAAACATGTTTCGTGAGATTTCACGAATAACGAGTTCTCTATACATATAACATTGCTCTTTAAACAATATCTACTTGAAAATTGTCAACCCTCTACGGAGTGTTTATAAGGACTATTTAGAAGGATAGAAATTCGATTCGCTTCTCCCAAAAGAATAAAATAGATAAAATGACCAACCCTATACATATAACATTGCTCGTTAAACAATATCCGATTTGAATAATCTCCCTAAAGGATCAAAGTGAAATATTTCCTCAAAGGATTCCTTTGTAATTTATGTCTTAGCAATGTTCAGCAATAAGAATTTTATTTTATGAGGTTATGCGCAGATTTCTCTCTTCAAAGTTTTTTTTTGGGTAAATTTTTTTTTGTTTTTGGGCAAAATTTTTAAAAAAATGTTTATATAAATTTTGGGGCTTGGGGGCTTTTGATTTTTTTATTTGTGGGCTTGCATGAATGTGAGCCTTTTAATCTTGTGAATTTTCAAGCGACAATTGTTTTTCTGACTTTCAATATTTCCTAAAAACACAAGTAAAAGACTAAAATACCCCCAGCGGTAGTTAACTACCGCTGGAACTACCGCTGGCTTATAACTAAAAAACACGTCGACAGTTAACTGCCGCTGGGTTTTTTGGTCATTTACTTGTGTTACTAAGACACAATGAATGTCAAAAAAGCAATCTTCTTTTCAAGCCCCCTTACATGTGGGCTGGATCCAAAACTTCAAGGCCTCATGATATTGACAGCTCTAAGCATGTGCTTGTCAAATATGAATGCATGTCAAAAGATGTATCGCTCGCAAAAATGTCACAAAATGAGGGGGGGAACATATATTTAAGCAGATTTACTCTGTAAAAACAAACTTTTGAAAGTAAAAGTGCATTCCAAAAGTTAATTCTCATAACAATCCAATAATATCTTAATATTTCAAACATATTTTTGTTCCAAAAATTAATTTTGTGATAGATATTGATACAGTCTAAAAGTATACCTCCAAAAAAGTGTATTATGAGACAAACAAAATAACAAAAATGGTAGGGTGCAAATAGCAACTCCCTTTAAAAAAATTGACTTGGTCAATTTTCAAAAATAAATAAATAAATGGTGTCAACCTAATATAGACTAGATCGTAGACCTTTGTCGAGTAATCTGACCTATCTTCACCCCTAAATCTGAGTATAGACTATTTTTACTCTATCCACCGTGCTCCTTAACAGACTGCAACTCTTCCATAATGCTCGCGCCTGCTGTTAGTGAATGTTAGTCGATATTCCTCAAACCTCCCCTCTCGGATTGCTTCTCTTATCACACCAAAGAACCTCAAATAGTGGTGCGTATTATGGCTGCAAAATTAAGCAAATCAAAATAAATGCTCACGTGTTAAAAATAATAATACAATTATGTTTGTTACTGACTGTAGCCTTCACAAATCACAACCATTTGTAAATGGCTTTACTAGAAAATAGTGGGGGGGAGGGGGGAATAGAGGGACAACAATTCACTGGTTGTTTGTTTATGATTGAATTTAGTCAGAATTGAATAGCCTAGCAAAGAAATTACAATTCCTAATAATTAGCTATTACAAAAAAGAGCATGCACTTTTTCAGGGTATTTGAGAAACCTAGATCTCTCCTCAACACTACTAATCCTCACAAAAAAACCCGTTCTCATTCTAAACCTTCGATATTATTTTCAAGCAGTATGTGCCTCATTTATTTCTGTTAACTATCTCAACCTAACAGACTAAGCATCTTATGAAGCATCGACACTCCTGGGTTTTAGGCCTGTCCATGCATCAGACACATATTGAACACCGACACGTGCTACATACCTCACATAAGTGTTTGACTCTTCTGTTGTATTTACTCCAATCTTCATTTCCCTTTTCTAAGTTCTTTTATCAGGTTTTCCTTTTCCAGTCTCCTATTTCATTTGTTATGATTTTCTTCTTCATTCCCGTCTTGGTCATTATTTGGTCTCACGTTGATTATCAATTTAGATCTTTTATGAATTATGGTCATAATTAATTGTGTAACTGCTATATATGACAATCAAGAGTAGCATTGAAGATTTGAAGCAAAAATATTCATACATTTCAAGAAGAGTTTGTGCCAGCATTTCATGAACGTTGTATAGGTGATTGATGTATGCCTTCGTATAATTCTGGCATGTATGGCAGGTGCAGCCTCCTACAATGGGGGACATGTCTAACCTGCATAGAAACACAACAAGAGGAATTAGTAAATAAGGTGCTTGTCACTAAGTTTATTTTCAGTTTTCATCTTCAGTTCATTTATTTGCAACAAAAAAACACACTGCTTTAATCATGTTTTCTTTTGACAACGTTTTGTCAAAGAAATGGTGAAAATAAGATAAACTTGTTTCTGTATTACTATTGTAAAACCATTAATACTTATACTTATATTTATAACCACACATTCATAAAACTTTAGTTTTTTTTTTTGTGGTGGTCGGGGTTTGAACCCCGGACCTTGCATATATTATGCATTGTCCCTACCAACTGAGCTAAGCTCACGAGGACATTCATAAAACTTTAGTACTCACACATATGTAGTCACTAGCCATGTTTTAAAAATCACCCTTAAGGTTAAATGACCATTTTCTGAGACAAGTTTAATAAAATCAGCCACCAACCCTACATTTCAACCTACTATTCATACAATCGAATTCAAGAAAGTGCAAAAAGCAGTTAAAATGATAACGTTACCTATATTCTGTTGCTCGCAAATTGATTTTTGTTGAGTCACTTCCTCTCTGGCTAAGCTTAAAATTATTTTGATTCCCATTCTTGTCGAGTGAAAAGGTTAGCGCAAATCCTCCAAGTGTGAGTGTATAGATGTATCTGAGTTATCACAAAACAATCTAAATTTTCCGTGACACGATGCACCAAGGTGAATAGGGGTATATATTGAACAAATGAAAATTGAAATTAGCTCTACTTACGATGAATCAAAAAGATCAATTCCAGCAGCAATTCCCTGCAAGATCTCCTCTGCAAAAGTATAATAAGTTTTTATGTGCAACAAATTTGTACTAATATTAAAACTTAATCAAGAAATAATCAATTTTAAGATCAAAAGTGTGTTTAATAGTGTTTGAGATATTATATCCAAAGCATTCATGTATCTTTGCCAATTAGCCTAAGCTTTGACACAGACAGTGCAAGATATGATGTCAGAGCCTCTATGACCAAATGGTAGTGAGTTCATAATTTAAAACCATACATGTCTCTTCACCTAAATATTAGCTTGTGGAATAGATTATTACCGTGAAAGAGCTGACAAAAGATGATGATTGTTTATTTTTACTAACTAAATTCCTGGTCTATAAAATCAGATATATCATTTAACCATCTTAAGGACTGTGTGTTCTTAATCATGTATGTGTAACTTTTGTTACTTTCATTAGGTGGTTCGTGGCATGTGAGAAATCCATAATCAATCAATCATCAGCAAAAGTAACTCGAGAGAATAAAATGATTAGGAAGAGAGAGGAATAAGTACATGAGCAGAAGATAACCATATAACACGAAAAGAATAAACATATTCATTAAGCAAAGTAGGCCACTGAACATGAATTGAATAATTGTGTACCTGGGAGTCCAAGACCACAGATCATGCGTGGCTTTTCATCTCGCAAAACATCCTGAGAATAAGGTAACTTTGTTATATCAAAAGTTATAACGTATGTTGAGGACCAACTCTCCTAAAAGCATAAACTTATAGGTAAACGTTCATTAAAGTTTTATAACTAATTTGCAGTTATAGGATTTAGTTTTTATTTCCGCCATTCTGTTGTGGAACATAACTATAAAGAAGAGGTTTGTTTTTAGTTGTATTATGATTTCAGCATCTATCACGCATTAAATTAAATCCAATTTGAATACTGTCTTAATGACGTGAACAAGTAAAACAAATTGCACTTACGACAATAGCACGTAGAAGAGCAGGTCGCTCATCAATGGCCTCACCAAGACCAAATCCTCCAATCCAATAACCTACATGAATTACCATAGTTTAGTTATCACATCTACACAAATATAGGCATCTGTAGGGGTCACAAATGTATCACCTAACATAAGGAGAAAACAACAACAAGAGCAACAACTAAAGCCTATTCCCACTAGGCGGGATCGGCGACAAGGATTAATCAACACCACAATATCTTGAAATAAATCATGTCTAATGTTATTCCATTTAAATCTAAATCCTTCTTAATGAATTACGTAGTTTTCCTTGATCATCCTCTAACTCCAACTATTGGATCATCCTCCATCTAATCAAACCCTCATTATTGATGCTTCTAATGGGCTCTTTTCACAAGCCCAAATCATGTATGGTGAGACACTACCATTTTTCCAAAATAAGTGCAACTCTGTCTTTTTGTTTGATGATCTCATTCATAATCCTATCTTTTTTTATGTGTCTAGTCATCCATCTTAACATTCTCCTGTTTGCAATATTGAGTTCACTTTCGTTGTTTTTATACACAACATTAAATCATATACAACATTGCATGTCCTATAGATATGCAGTAAAACTTTCCCTCACTTGAGTGACTCTCTTCTATCACAAATTACACTTAAAACGTACCTCCCCACCTTGCTTGGAATTCTATGGTTTCCATCACGCTTTATTTCCCCGTCAATTTGTATGATGAACCTAGGTACTTAAATTTTGGGACTTGTAGTATGAATTTTTCTAGTAAATTTTATCTCTACCCTAAGCTAGAATGAAAGCCATGTGCCTCCAAAAATTGTCTCCATAAATGGTAAAATAAATAGTAGTTATTTTGAATCATATGGATGAAATATGAGTAAAATATTCTTGTTTTTAGTTTGTCATCAAGGTTGTATTCTGTTGGCTTGGAAGAAATAATAGAAATAGATATACAAAAATCAAAACAATTAACCACATAATTAGCCGCCGGAAAATCATATAAAGAAGACATCGCAGTGTTGACTTCATCAGTATAAACTTACATCAAAATTGTTAGAAAAACTGGTAAATATCTGTGATTATATTTACTATATCTTAGACTAGTTTAGAGTATCCTATATGATCTGTTAGGATTCCTTTTTATATAATACGCAGGATTGGTTTCCTACAGTTTTTTTCCCTTTGGTCCATCCATGCACCACTACCTAAGTGGTGCATAGGATAACTCACCTAATTTACATTGTAGAGATTTGCAGACACACTATACGAGTCTGTCTGAAGTTCCTCGTTATGAACCGCTATAGTAAATAACTTAGCAGAAAAATGGCTTATTAGGATGGATGATCATAAATATTTAATAATATGTGCAAATGGTTTGCAGAAAAAGAACTAAAGAAATAGAAACCTGCTACATTTCGCTTGGCTACCTCCTCTGCACATCGCTTCCTTTCATCCAAATTTGTGCCTCCAACAATGGCACCAAAGACTGATCCAACAGCCTAAGGTTTGAGAGACCAAATTACGATGAATTAGTTAATAGTGCTTGATGAAGAAAGGATACTATATTAAATACAACGTAAAAAACTGAATGAGAACAGAACTAAATATCCAATATGAAGCTGATACTACTATATCAAGCCTAGAGTTTAATGACACAACCTGGGATGAATAAGAGTGGTGAGTTTTACACATCTCTTTCCTTACACAACTTTTTCGATAATAAAACAAGGAAAATACACATTCCTATAGACCGACTATTATCCTTTCTGCCCACAATTCTAATCAGTGACCTAACACCAACACTCTCAATACCTTTTTTTTTTTGAAGAAGCTAAACTAACCCCCTCAAATTGGCACCAGAGAGAATCGAACCTATTATTTCTCATAGATACTTTAATATATTTCAAGATAAGGATATCAATATCCAATGGCCCTCATGGTGAGCTTAAAAACTGACAATCCACGTTATTCAAAAATACATGTCTGGATTTGAATGGATAACTGAAGTAAGTTAGCGTCCAACCAATCTTAAGTGTGATAGTGGCTTCCTTTAATTTGATTGATGTTTAGCATTAGGATCAAAAGGAATATAAAATCTGCAACAACAACAACAACAACCAAGCCTTATCCCACCAAGTGAGGTCGGCTACATGGATCAAATGACGCCATAGTGTTCTATCATAAACCAAATTTGGATCCAACTCATTGACCTCTAAATCCTTTCTAATGGTTTCTGTAATAGTTTTCCTAGGTCTACCTCTACCTCTTTTAACTTGACTCTCCTCCATTTGATCTACTCTTCTTACCACGGCATCTACGGGTCTTCTCTCTACATGCCCAAACCATCTAAGCCTATTTTCTACCAACTTTTCTACTATAGGTGCTACCCCCACTCTCTCTAATGGTGTCATTCCTAATCCTATCATGTCTAGTCTTACCACTCATCCAGCGCAACATCCTCATCTCTGCTACACTTACTTGATTCTCGTGTTGACTCTTAACCGCCCAACACTCCATACCATACAACAACGCCGGTCTGACTGCTGTCCGATATAAAATCTGCATTCAACAAATTTTCTCCATGAATGCACATAGCATACTTCTTATATGAGACAACTACATCATCTTCGGATTGTGTCACTTGACATATAAATAATCTATCAGTCTAATCCAAGACATGCCAAACAGTCTAGACACTAGAGTCCTTCTTGAATACCACGATAGAAACTCAAGAAGCTAAGGATGAGAACATTTTCAAAATCATTACTATATTTGCTACAGCTCGAAGTCTTGCCAACAAGCATGAATTAAAACCACATGCATTCATCTATTACAGTTTTAATTAATTCATAAAGAATGCAAATCATATCACTAGAGAAGAAAAACATAAAGTGTCCTTTACCGGATTCAATGCAAGGCAATCATCAAGCCATCTCAATGTTCTATCCACCGAGGTTCTGTTTCTCTTATCAGTCACCCAAGCAGGTACTTCATCAGCCAAAGTAGCCCATATATTTGGCCTCATGCAAGAAATCATTTCAACATAATCTTTGGGTTTAATCTGGTCATGTCATAGAATTAGAAGATATACATTAAATCTCGTCCACCATTATTTAAAAGTAAAAACTAAAGAATGTGGATAGCATGTTGATGCACTAAAGCATCTTTGGATAAATTCTTAAGAAATTGCACTTTCTCGTGTAAGTTAAAATTAGTTTCTCTGTCTTAATGCTCTCAGAAGCTCTCTCGTTTAATTTCTCATTAAAGTCTATTAGGATAAACTTCTCAAGAAACACTAATACAACAAAAAAATATCAAGATAATCTTACAATAACTGAGTTTTTCAAATTGCAGCTTCTGATGTAAATTAAAAAGTTAGTTCATGTGCATCTTAAAAGTTTTTCAGAAGTTATCTTATTTAACTTCTCATATTACCTTATCTTAAGGGAAGAAGCATCCACTTATTACTTATTTCCGTAAGTGAGGTCTGTCTAAACTCACTCTCATAATTTGAATTGGACTCAACTCAACCTCACAAAATTAACTTGTAAGATGAAGGATACCTCTCACTTACAAACAGTTTTTCCAAGTCATATCTCAGTTGCATTTAGATTAACTCATGAACAGCTTATTGTGAGTCATCTACGACCTTAAACACTACATAATAGCTTATAGCTTATAGAAACAACTTATGCATGTTCAAAGTTGTTTTTAGCTAATTTCAGTAAGCTAAGCTCTACAAAATAACTTATATGAAATCAATTTGAGCATATTTTCTCTTAGACTGTAGAAATAGCTCATGGCCCTGTTTGGATAAACCTTAGTTAAGTGCTTATAGCATAAGTGCTTATCATATAAGTGTGTATGTGTAAGCTATCTCTATAACAAAAGATTAAAAAAGTAAAATTGTTTTCATATAAGTTATAAGTAGTTTTCATAAGCTAGTGTGTAGCGTTTTTGGAAATAAGCTAAAAACAGTTCATGTACATGACATAAGTTGTTTCCATAAGCTCTCTCAAATTGTAAATGACAATAGATAAACTCAAATAAGTCTTTCCAAACAAGTCCTATATATAAGTGTGTATATGATAAGCGCTTAACTAAGCTATTTTTCGAAAATAGACCCCTCATATAATGTGAAACTCTGAAAACTTACCAACAGCCGACCACATGGAGTCTCGAAACTTGCTCCAAGTTTGGAAGCACCCTTACATTCAGGAAGTGAATGAACATTATCCCTGGGAACAGCAACAACACCATAATCACCCAAACCAATCAACTTATGAATCCCTCCAATCTTCCCTATAGTCGCCGGAGAAATCCCTTCCAAACTAAAACATAAACAACACAATAAAACAAATCAGCAACATGAACAAAACAAACATTCATCAATGGATAAAACTAACCAATCTAACTTGCTAACTAGTGTAACTAATTAATGTAACTAACAATTACACCAAATAGATTCAAAAACAATGAGAATAAGTAACCGGTCTAACTTAATGAGTAAACCACCGGATTAGTACCTGATTTTGTTTGACACTACTCTCAAATAGGTCTCTGAGATTATGAATATTTCAAAAAGGTCTTCGACTCTAATAAACGGTCAAGTTGGTCCCCAAATTTAACCACATACTATCAATTAGTTCCCTACAGCCTAACAACTTACCACCAACCGAGTCCATTTCTTTAACCACTTACTATCAATTTAGTCATTTACATGTTTTCAGAATGACTAATATGAGTAAAATTTGATAAAGCCATGGACCTTTTTGAAAAATTCATAATCTAAGGTATCTAATATCTATTATAAGTAAAGTATGAGACTAATTCGTGGTTTACTCCTAACTTAACTAACCGGTGTAACTAATCTAATTGTCCCCGTGAGCATAGCTGACAATGCATGCAATATGCAGGGGCTAGGGTTCAAACCCTGGACACCCCACTTATTCACGTTAAATGCAGGGGGTCGAGGTTCAAACCTTGGATACCCCCTTATTCACACCAGACTACATAAAAAAAAAAAAAAAAACTAACAAGTCTAACTTAACTAACCAGTGTAACTGATTAATGTAACTAACTGTTACATCAAATAGATTAGAAAAAAAATAATGTAAATAAGTGATGATAAAGTAGAAGTTGGTATGGTTACATACAAATGGAGAGGAGAGACTTGAAGGAGATGAGAATCAGGAGAAGGGAGAGAAGGAAGAAGATCAGGGGGTGTGAAATAAGGGAGGCCTTTGCGGGTTGAGATGAGAAGAGCAGGTGTGTGTAAGGATACTCCTGGGCAGTTTGCCAGTTCTATTGCTCCTATTCTTGCGCCGCTGCTCCATGCTTTTTGAACCGAGGATGATTTCATCTTTTCTTTCTGTAATGTAACAACATAAACCCTTGTTGCTGTTGTTGTTGAATAAACCCCTTTTTGGATTTATAATACTTTTGGAGGGTATCTACAGTAAAATCTAAAAATATGAAAAATAATTCCTCAAAAAGAAAAGGTACGATGTTTGTTTGTGAGGGCAATGTTGCATTACATACACCTACCTCCCGAGTCCTGACCCTCTTTAGTTCAAGGTATTTTACCATATTACCCTCTTCTATGCAACTATGTTAACTCGACCTTACACAAATCAGTTTGTGAAGTGAGAATCACACCCATTTATACACATTTGTTTAGGTTATATTACTTTTAATATAAGACTCTTAACACACTCTTTCACGCTTAAGAATGAACATCTTAAACATGGTCAAACTGGCTCGATAGAGGAAATTCTATAGCATGTGACTTAATGAGTCTTTGATATGTTTTGATGTCATAATTAGTTGTTGCGGTTATGGATGTTTGTGGTGCAGTTTTAGTCAATTTTGGGTAGAATAAAAATCATCTGATTCAAAGGTAAAATTATGCTTAGTTTGATTATGGATGACTAGTTTGAAAAATCCAATCTGATCTCATTTAATTTAATATGGTTTAATTTGGATCGATTTTTGGATTTTCAAATTACAAAATTGCAAAATTTTATTAATATTGTAAAGAGACGGTAAAATAAGAGTTTGATGTAAAATAGAGCATATGATATATTAAGAATTTTTTTATAGAATGACAATGATCAATTATGTTTAAACATATGAAATCTACTAACAATATATAAAAATCGAAGTCCTGCAAAATTTCATAATTGTCCCTATTAAAACTCATGATCTCCTTAATTTTATTGCACATTGTCATTTTCCAAAATTTAATTTATCTTTCAAAAAATAAAAATTACGGATAATGCTCAAGTGTAACCAATTTCCACGGATAACTATGACACTAATTTATTTGTTCTTTGAAAAATTATTTACGGATAATCATCACAAGTGTAACCAATTTCCATGGATAACTATGAAACTAATTTATTTGTTTTCAAAAAAATTAATTACGAATAATGGTCATGATCGCCTTAATTTTATGTCGTCAATGGTAATTTTGCAAAATATAAAAATCAATTTGTTTACTCTTTCTTCTTATTATTATCCAATTCTCTTAAATATAGGAAAAACAATGTATTATGACATAAATATAGAAAAATAGTTTATTTTCATCTACTTTAAGGCATGTTTGTTTTAGTTTTTTTTTAAATAGTTTTCTAGTGTAATATATTTTTACTATAATTTTTTTAACAAAGAAATTTTTAAGGAAAGTTTCAAATAAAAAATTTGTTTGAATAACTTATCTTAAAATGCAATTCTAAGTATTTCATCAGTTTGTTATAATTTTTTTTATACTAAAATTTTGAAAAATCTCTATAAAAAAAAGCTATTTCAAATAGCTTTTCATAAAAATCATTTTTGGAAGATGCCATTTTGAAAAAATATGTGATTTTAACTATGTAAAATCTCTAACAATGAATATTTAAGTTAGTAAAAAAAACAATGAATATTTAAGTTAGTGAATGTCAAAATCTCATTTTAACTTATGTCAAACGAGTTTAAAATAAATTCTACTATTTTTGAGTAAATTTAAAAAAAAAACATTTTTAGAAATACAAAGAAAAATCTTTTATTTTTCAAATCTATAACAAAGGGCCCTTAATTTTTTTTAAAGGACCCTTAATTTCTTAATTTCACTAATTTGCATAAAAAAAATAGAAACACTAGATTAACGTTGATATTTTTAAATTTGCTCGATCAACACCCTTAAAATTTATTTTTAAATTTGCTCGATCAACACCCTTAAAATTTGTGCCCAGACAATGCTTTGCAATGAATCTTTTACCAAGTGAAGTCAAACTATTTCTGAGGAAATATTCCTAACAAATTCTATGGTACACCCAACATTTTGAGTGTACCGGTACACCAAAGCATTAAATTAATAATTAAATTAGTTGTTTTTTGAAGAAAAAATATTTATTTTCTATCATTGACAATTATAATAATTAAATCTTATTTACCAAAAGCGTCGATGAAATCAAATTTACTTTTTTTGAATTTTTATTGCTCATAATGAAGAATATTGTTAATTTTTTTATGAGAAAATGTTAAAAATTTAATATAATTCTTATAAACAATAAAATTGTGTTTTTTCTCATGAGATGTTGTTTCCTAAAATATAAATATTGACAAATAACAACTTATTTCATAAAATGATCCTTAATTTATAAATTTATGAAGCAGGAATATCGGTACACCTCAATTTGTGATCAATTTGTGAGGTGTACAATAGAAGTTCCCAATATTTCTGGGTAAACACCCTCAAAATCTACACCCCAACAAATGCTAACCCGCCACGTCGCTTGCGGGGAAAATATTTCTTATAAAGCATTTGGCTCCACTAATCAGCTTATACTTTCTTTTTTTGAGGAAAAATCAGCTTATACTTTCTAATTTGTGGTTTGCAAGGAACTTTTCCGTGGTAACATCCATGTTTTGTGAGGAATCTATTTCCCCTAATTTTAGATGGTTGCTTTTTAGGTCTCCTGATTTTTCAAAATAGGCAAAACACACCATTAGAAGTTATCTTTTAAGAGATAAAAGAGAGTAGAAAAAAGGGTAATTGTCACTTTAGTTTCTGAATGTGTAACGAGTAGTAATAATAGTCCCTCAACGTATAAAATTTTCAAAATAGTCTTTGATTGTGCAATTCGTTAGTCAAAATAGTCTATGATGTTAAAATGGTTCATTAATATTGTCATATTAGTTCTCGAATATAGTTACTTATTGTCATATCAATCCTTATAAGTACTTACTTATTATCATTTTAGTCTTTATATGTAAAGAGTTATTGTGAGTATTAAGACGACTAATGAAGTGCACAATCAGAAACTATTTTAGAATTCTGATGCATTAAGGACTATTATGACTACTCATTACACATTAAAGATCAAAATGACTATTATCCTTGAAAAAAAATACACATCCAAAATTATCTTCCGATAAATTTGGGTCTTTACTCTTCACAAATCACAACAACACATAGGGCAAAAGAGCAATTACACTAATTTTCTGTGTTCGCGAACAGGCTGGGCCAATGAAACCATTCAGTACAAATCAATTTAAATAGATTTAAAAAAAAGATTTTAATGCGTAAAAGATAGATTATTTTTTGTTTAAAAAGTGTTTAATGCGTAAAAAATAATTTTTTTTGCTTAAAAAGAGTTTAATGCGTAAAAGATACATTTTTTTGTTTAGAAAGAGTTTTATGCGTAAAAGATAAATTTTTTTGTTTAAAAAGAGTTTAATGCGTAAAACGAAACACAATAAGCGTAACAAGGCTAAACTTCAAATCATCGTCATATTTCTCTTCTCAATTTTCACACCGTTAACGAGTTTCTACGTTTTTCACTTCTCCTTAAAACCCTAACTCATCACCGGAAGGTTGTCCCTGCGGACGCCGAAACCACTCACACCATTCACGGCTTTTCCATCCAATGAAAAGGAACAAAACTTCTTCTCTCAAATCTCCACAATAGTTAATGGTTTCAGATTCAACAGGTTCATATTTACCCGATGAGTGTTGGGAACGCATCTTAAAATCCTTCGTCAAGGACGACAGACGTCGCTACTTAAATCCTCTATCCCTCGTCTCCAAACAGTTACTCTCTATCACCAACCGTCTTCGATGCTCACTCACCGTCTACGATGAAACACAACCTTTCCTTGGTAGCCTCTTTAAAAGGTTCACCAACCTCACATCCCTTGACATGTCGTACTACAGATGTGACCTCGACGCTCTTCTCATCCAAATCTCTTGTTTTCCATCATTGAACATCACATCCCTCAAACTCCCCGACCAATGTACCATTCCCGCATATGGGTTGCGAGCTTTATCCCAAAACAATACAACTTTGGTCTCTCTAACCTGTTGCAAAAATTTTATTGATGAGTATGACATGTTACTCATTGCCGATTGTTTCCCTTTGCTCAAAGAACTCAATCTTGGTCACCCTTTGATCAAGAGGCCCACTAACTTCTTTTATGGAATTCACTCTCTCTTATCTAAGTGTCGAATTATACAACATTTGGATCTTATGCACGCTTGTTTTTTGAAAGATCGACGAGTGGCCAAGTTGTCTTTGGTTCTCGGTGATTTGGTGTCTATAAACCTTAGTGAATGTACGTTTCTCACCGAGTTATCGTTGTTTTACCTCGTTAGAAACTGTCCTTCACTTAGTGAGATCAAAATGGAATGCACGTCTATTGGGAAAAAGAGTTTCGAGAATTCTAATTCTTTGAGGGGTTTTGTTGGAAGACCTAAACTAAAGTCTCTTTGTTTGGCTCACTGTGAGCTGTTAGGAGATCAAAACATCATGTTGTTTACTTCCATTTTCCCCAACTTGGAGGCGCTCGATTTGAGCTATTGTAATGATGTCACGGAAGACGTATTGAAACTTGTGGTAGAAAACTGCACACAAATGAGAGAGCTTCGCCACTGTTATTCGAAAGATTGAAGTTTGTAAGTTGTTTTGAAATTTAAGTAAGTGAGAAATTACTTGTCAACCTACAAATATGCATTTAATATTTTATGAGCAATGCTAGCAACACACATTCTAACACACACTTTTCAACACACTCTCTTTGATTGGTTAAAATTCATATGGGACCCACCAAATTTATATGGGATCCACATGATTTGGTGGGACCCATGTGACTTTTAACCAATCAAAGAGAGTGTGTTAAAAAGTGTGTGTTAGAATTTGTGTTGCTAGCATTCCTCATATTTTATTATAACTCCTGTACATGGATATTATGCGTCATATAATCTATATAATTCATATTGTCTCCTAAAATTTATTGACTTTTTTTTTGGTTTTTGCAGGAGGATTCAAACGGTAGAAGAATATTTGTGACAAAGAAGTCAATATGATCCTCTTTGTGTAGTTACAAATCTTTTTGAAGGAAGACAAAGAAGCTATCTGACTTTTTGTTAAAATCATGTTCAAAGCTATACACATCAGACTTCGTAGAAAAAACTACTCCCATGGCATACTCGGGAGACATGTAACCTATTAGCAGGAGGATTCTCTCTTGTTCATGAATGCAGTGACCTATTAGCTGAACCAGATTTGTATGCTGGAGCTTACATATGACATTTAATTCATTTTTAAATTCAACAATTCCTTGTGCAGAAGATTTTGAAAGGCTTTTCACAGCAAGGTTGTTAAAATCGGGACTTTACTTCAGGTCGAAAGGGAATAGCAAAATCGCAATTAAATTCGAAGGATTTTAAGATTTTGTAGAATCAACGTAGGAAATTGTAAAATCGCAATCAAAATCGATAGATTTTACAAAAAAATAATAATACTAAATATATGTTATAAATGGTATATACTCATAAATGACTTAGTTTATAAGAATCGTAAAATCGCAATCAAAATCGATGCATTTTGCTTATTTTGGAATTCAACTATGGATTTAAGTCGTTGAAGATGAAGAAAGTCGCAAAATCCTAAATTTTAGAATTTAAGTCGGGATTTTGACAACAATGTTTCACAGCTACTTCTTGAATATCTTATGTGAAGACTACTTGTGAAATTTTTTTATCCCTAAAGTTACAATTAAATGAAAACATTAATCTTTTAAAAGGAAACCAGTGAATAAAACATATATTCACTGCAAGTTAAAATCATGTTCTTGAAAATCCAATTGAAAGTTATTGAAGAAATAGGAACACAATAAGCTATGTTGATGAAAGCCAATGTTTGAGCAAATTAAAATCCTCTAGTGTATTATCTTTGAATTGAGTTCTCACAAGCCATAAAAACAAGTCACAAAGTGTCTTAACGGTCATCAGAAAAATCTTTTACTAGGATGTTACCATAGATATTGATCAAACAAGTAGAAAGAAACAATAACCCTGGCAAAACAAGTTTAGAACAACCAAAAGTTATTAAGATGTATGTGATCAACATATGTGACCAACCACCTAATTTAACTTCGACATTAGTTTTACGGCAAGTGCTACGCTGCACAACTGAAATATGTGTTGTAGCACTCACAAATTTTTTTTCACCATTGGAATAATGTCTTTGGATTATTGATTCATTGTGGGAAAAAAAAAGTGTATATGGCACATCACTATTTTAATTGGCACCATAGAATTAGTCTAATTTTACATATAAACGTTCTGTCTACTTTGTAGATGATTTTTACCATAACTGGTAGGGAAGTAACCAATCAATGTCGGAAACAGTTAATCCAAGATTTCCAAGGGCGGAATCAATTCACTTTGACAT
>Ga0228710_1005313_pt1 | contig 20054 bp, 7 predicted proteins | sample MedpolnodulmetaG_FD_177995 | JGI IMG/M metagenome (GOLD analysis project Ga0228710, IMG submission 177995) | Root nodule microbial communities from Medicago polymorpha collected in Santa Monica, California, United States - pink nodules | ecosystem: Host-associated > Plants > Roots > Nodule... | reverse complement strand
TTTGATGGAGTAATGACATTGATATATTGAATAAACAGAAACGTAGGATAAAATATTATTTTGTTTCTTTTTTTTTAGTTATAGTGGGAGTGAGATGGGAAAAATTTGTTAATAAAAGATTATTTTATTTGTTTTTTAAAACAACATATGACAAAAGATATTATACCTTTTTTTTTTTAAATCAGGTTTGCAATCATATTTAGGAGTATAAGTAGCTAAGTTTGTTTAATATAAAGATTGAAAAGTTGGAGATCAAGGGTTCGAATCCAGGCAAAGAAATAAAAACATTAACATAACAATTAATATACTAATATTTCACACCTTTTTTTAAAAAATCATATATAAAATAATATTTACAAGTTTGCCACCTTGTTTTTATTTCATATTTGACCCCATTTATTCTTAAAATCAGGTTTTGAAATTTACTCACAAAAACAAAATTTACAATATATTTATAAAACTGCCACCTTATTTATATTTCACACCTTTTTTTTTAATAAAATAGGTATAATACACATAATTCTTATGTCAATTTTGCACTAGTGTATCTTCGAAAAAAGATGTAAAATGATGTATCTTTAATCAATAACTCTTCCTACCCCTCTTTTTTAATAGAAACACAACTAATTCATTTCATTCATAACTTCAACCATAATACAAGATGATATATTATCATGAATTTGGAAACAAACGTATGACAATGCCACTCTAATTGACAAATAACACCATTATTTTCGTGTGTGCTAATAAAACTTATCTTAAAGTTTTGTGTGGAACTAAACAAAACTTTACAAAAGTATTGATGACCTCAACATTGGCCTTATTCAAAAGAGTTCTAGTCATTTATCGCAATGCTCTATTTTTCCTTTAAACAACTCAATTTTGTTGAGGAGTTTTTGGATAGGAAAAATTATGAGAGATGTCATTCTAATCAAAAATTGTCTTGAATGATTCATTTTGTAATTCTCCTCCATGATCACTTCTTAATGAGATGATATTTGCATCTTTCTCATTCTGAACTTTTTTACAAAAGTTTTAAAAAGCTTCAAAAGATTCATCCTTTTGTTTTAAGAAAAGAACCCATGTGAATTTGAAAAAGTTATCTACAATGACAAAACCATATTTCTTTCCTCCTAGACTAGCTATTTTGATAGGTCTAAAGAGATCAATGAGAAGCAGTTCTAAAAGTCTTTTTGTTGACGCATAACCTTTGTTTTGAAAACAACTTTTTACATTTTTATTTCCAACACATGATTCATAAATCTTTTTCTTATCAAATCTAATCTTAGGAAGACCTTAACTAGATCAAATTTTGAAAGCTTGGAAATAGTATCATGCTGACATGACTAACCCTTTTATGCTAAACCCACTTATCTTTTTCTAAGGAACATAATTCAGCTAGCAATTCATCTAAGCAAATAACATAAAGGTTCTTTCTTCATGATCCAATTAATAGAGTTTTTCTAGAAGATGTTTGTTATGTTTCACAAATGTTGAGTTTAAAGATAACTTCTAAGTGGTAATGTTTTAAAGGGTGTCAACCTACTTGGAATGTCTTCCAGTCTCTTTGATGTCTTTACACTCTTGATTTAGCAAAAAAAGAAGAAGATACACTACACAATTTTTGACTTTAGGAAACGAAAGTTTAGGCCACGGCTGAAAAAGCGTTGGATAAAGGGGGATTAGGTCACGGATTTGTATACGTTGACAGGTTTCTATACTTTGCCTGTTGTCCAGCTTAAAAGCATTGCCTATTCAGATATATCCACGCCTCATTAACTGTGGCAATAATCTAGCCGTTGCCGGTTCCTTTTAGGCGACGGATTTGGGATGTTGCTAGACAAACTACGAACTGAAACCGTGGCTTTTGGTTTTTTGATAGGTTGCATTTAACGAAAGCGCAACTTAACATCCTTCTGGCCAAGGTTTTGTTATATTTATGCCACATTTACTAATTGTTGCTTAAAACATTTGTAATCTGTGGGCTAAAAATATTTCATAGTCTGTGATATTTTCATCTTTTTCAGTCATTCTCATTCCCTCTTTCTTCTATTTATGAAATTTTATAACTACTAAAAATATAATCTTACTCCATTTTAATTATTTGATATGTCATCGAAATTTTATATTTTATGTTTTTTATTTCAACCTCCCCCTATTATTTTTTCTTTAAGAACTGTCAATAAAACAAATATAATTTGTCAAAAAAATTAAAACAAAGTTACTCATAATCAAAAAAAATAAAAATTCTTATAATAACCTACTTTTCAATTCTAAATATCTATAGTCGACCTTCCAAGAAAAATTAGAGTTGAAAATAACCTCCAATAAAACTTCTAAGTCATTGTCACATAATTGACTAATGCTTAATAGATTATGATTTAAACCTTCAACATCTTGCACATTTTCTATTTCTACAAAGTTATGCTTACCGATCATACATTTCCCTTTGATATGTGCCTAGTCATTGTTTCCAAAGGTAACATATCATCCATTCCTCTTCTCAAATGATAAGAAACATATCTTATCATCAGTCATATGTTTAAAACAACCATTATGCAAATACAGAAGATTTTGCCTTACACTTTGAGAAGATACTTGCAGGTGGTGTCAAAGGTTTTTCAGGTTCCCATGTTTGTTTGGGTTCTTGTTAGTTAGTCTTCCTAACTCTGATTTTGTTAAGAAAGCACTAACTATGAACATGACCAATCTTACTGCATTGCGAACGTTTTCTCTTTACTTTGGATATTGTCTGTTTTCAGTTTCTAAGTAGGTACAAATGGAATGACAAAAAATTTCGTTACTTGACCTCTTTTTTTAAGAAAACATACAAATTCAAGATGTCTAAACTTATTTTTTTATTTTATAGAGATGCCTAAACTTACTACAGAATGAGCATATTAATTTGTCATCAACTTTCTTAATTTATGGTACAAAAAAGTTTTAATACATTTTTTTTTAGATGTCAAAACCAATAGCAGACTTACCAATCATTTTTGATTGAGATCCAACAATATTTTGAAGGCTTAAATTCATTTTGACCCCTTAACTATTCAAAAGTTCCGATTTTCAGCTCCTAACAAAAAAAATAACAATTTTCCCCATAACTTTACAAAATGTTACAACTTTTGCCCATTGACTTTAAGAAATAGCAATTTTTGCCCCTTATCTTTTTAAAAAGTGCATTTAAAAAATGTATGTTGACTTAACAAAATTGTTGTGGTCACTTTTCAGATTCTTATCTTCATTTTTTCAAAGTGTGTTTTCTCTTTGTGAATGAGAGTTTTAAGAAAGTCCCCTTTTTGGTTGGACTTTGTAAAAGCTCTTTCTAATTTTCATTTAAGTGGTAGAAAGAGTCTTGCAGATGTTGAACAGTTTTCTTTGAAATGTTATGAAGAGATTTAATTTTTTTCAATTTCTTTATTAAGATCTTCATTTTTCCTTCTGCAAGGAGACAAACACTTGCTGATTAAGAATCTCCTCGTTTTTTAGATTTTCAAAATCAATTTCAAGTTGTTCATGAAGTGAGCAGCAATTATGTTTATTTACCTCTAGAGATTTCTCATCATAAGATTCTAGATTCAGGCACATGTTAGCTTCTTCTTCTTCCTAGATTCAGACACATCACTTCACTTTTGTCAAATTCAGCTTCCGATCCTCCTTTTATTAACAAAAATTTCTTCTTGAGTTGATCTCTCGTTCTCAGAATTATTTGAATCTTCTTTGAGATGATAGCTAGGTCATTTTTAGCTTCTTCTTCTTCTTCAAATAGTTGTTGTTCTTCTAAACTCCCTATGATTTCATATTCATCAATAACCTATTGATGACTTCAAAAGCTTTGAAAGAAATTAGTTTACCTTTCCTGATTGGTTTGTTTTCACTGAGCAAAACTTCATGAGCTCTTAGTGCTCCAATCCGTTCATCCATTTCCATGATTTTAAGATCTTTGGATTTGGTTATGGCTCTTACCATAGGTCACCAAGAACTAGGAAGAATTCTAAGAATCTTTCTGATTCTCTCATGTTGTATGTAAGTCTTTCCGAGTGATCTCAAACCATTTATAATGCTTGAGAATCCTGAATACATATCACCAATAGTTTCACCTTCTCCCATTGAGAATATTCCAAACTTTCTTACCCCATGTCAACTCTTGTTTCTCTAACATTTAGAGTTACTTCATGATGAGTTTGTAGTGCATCCCACACCTTCTTAGAACTAGCACATTCTTTTACTCTTTCACTTTCTTGCATATTCAAACCAAGTGATAATATTAGATGCACTCCTGCATTTCAGAGAACTATTTCTTGATTTTTCTTGTCCATCATTTCTATGGTTTCTCATCATGAGTTCCAACCTCTTGAGTAACCATTGGAACATAATCACCATCAGTAACTACTCTCCACATCCATGTTTCTTCATCGTTCCTTTCCAGAAGTTGTAGATTAGCCCATTCAAGAAAGGTGGTCTTGATTGAAAATCTCCTTATGTAATGAAGCATTCTGATGGGATTCTTTGATCAATCGCTTTAGTTTTTTCCGAATCTTTTCTCTAACACTTGTTAGGTGTTCAAACCCTTAGAGGCAGAGCTATGATACCAATTAAAGTAAAGATAATGGTCAAAAGGAAGGAGGTTTGAATTGTGACCCTTTGAAGAAAAAAAATTGGTTGCTTCTTAAACCTTAAGAAGATGTTCACATTTGAGAATCTAAAGTATGCATCAAAGTGAATTTGATACACGAAGAGATTGGTTGAATGTGTTTGCTTTTGACCTATCAAATATATTAGCTATGGGATAGAGAAGATGACAGAAAGAAATTTATTATGGTTCACCCAATTGGCCAAGTCCAGTCCCCATTGAATGTGAGATTTTCCAACCTGGCGTCTAATATACTTATGACATGTCATCTTATTTTCAACATATTCTTCAGTCATTTTACTTAGGTTTTGATCCAATTAAGAGAAGTTTTAGACCAATTACCTATGGTTTTCTAGACATTTTGTAATGTTTTCATTTCAAGTCATGTAATTATAGTTTTCCCGAAACCAAACACTTCTTAGGTGTTTTAAGGTAATTCAACGCAAAATCATGCAAAATGACAAAGCTAAGCATCTAAAAGAGTTTAGGGAAGAAAATGGATGATAATTCAAGAGGCATGTGAAGACATTACAAAGAGGAGAAGTTATATTCCAATTCTCAAAACACTTAGAAAGACACAAAAAAGGCAAAAATGTGTTGCCCTAAGCTGCTGGTGCTCCCCAGGTGTGCCGCTGCGCACCCACTTTTTGTAATTTTCCTCATGCGGGTTTGAGGAAAAAGGCCAATTTTTCAGCCTAAACCCACTTAGAAACAAATTTCTCCTAGACACCGAGCAAACACTCTCTTGTGAACATTGCATAGTAATCTTATTATTTCCTCCTTTGTAAGGTATACGAGATATGACTACCTGTTTGTATAACTACTTAGGTAATATTGAATATGTTATCAACTTCTAAGATATATAGATAAAGTTGGAGCCTTTAGATGACAATTTAGGAATACCAATTCACCTATGTTTCAATTACCTATGAGATAGTAAGGCCCTACTCTAATATTCTGGGTTTACACCTACTGGCACCTGTAGGCATGACAACCCTACACCCTTTAGCATTCCGTATAACCTTAAAGTGATCAGCAGGTGATACTTGACAGCTGGAGGGATATACTGCCCCCACAAACTCATAAATTAAATAAAATCATTGTTTTATAACTGAATGAAGATTTTAAGATGTAATCCAACAAGAGAATACAGGGGATTCGAAGAATACTAACCGCTGCTAACATTATACAATCAAATGAAGCTTGAAAAACTCGTCTTATCTAGCCTTTTATTTTATTTAAATGTTATCATTTTTTGCATCTAATAAGTAATGCTAGTTGCCGAGTTGCAACAAAGATCCCTGTAGAGACGATCGTACTTACTCTTTATTACTTGTAAACGATTTGGTACACTTGTCAAATTTATCCATCAGATACCCTATCAGAATTTGCACCTTTTCTCTTCTTTTCTTATCTACCTAACCATACATGATTTGGGCAACCTCTTCAAATTTTAAGCTACCACACAATCCGCCATTATAACGTAAAGAGGATTAATGAAGCTTTACAATTGATTACACATATGTTCTTGTGATCTTGATCTTGATTACACAGATTTTAAGCTTCACTCCCTCCCCCTCTCTCTCTTTGCCCTCCCTCCCTCTCTTTCTTTAATTTCAAACCATTCACACTAGGTGAATATGAACTTTTCTTTCTCTAGGCTCAATTTGGTCACACACAGGTGAATATGAAATTTTCAAATACACTATAAAAGATGTTCCAAAGATATATTGGAGGTTATAATGTATTTTCTTATTATTGTCTAATGTTTGAGAAGTGAATCTCAAGTTCAGAAGATGTTGGGATCTTTTTCAAGCAATCTGATCTTTTATGCTTCTGATCTGTTTTAGATGCAACGATTCTTGACAAAAAATAATTGGTTGCCAAAGATATGTTATGGAGAGATTTATTGTTCTCATTTTAATGATGTAGCCATATATAGAGTTTCAATCTTGGTGAGCAAAAAAAGAACTATCCATTAGAAAACTACATTTTTTGTCCTTTAGTGAGTTACCTTGTGGACCAAGAAAGTTTTGAAACTAGCAGTTATGAAATGCTTATGATCTTCTTGTCCACCTTTGGTTATGTTTATGTTATCACTCCTTTTGGTGTTTTTTGAATTTCACATTCTGAAGTCCGTTTATATCTACATCTGATCTTTGGAGTCTCAATCGAGAACCAATTCCAAACTTAGTGGGTTAGCCTTTCTAAGGTGATTCTGATGTGCCTACTTGATCTTCTGATCTACAATTTGAAGTATGTCTTTTTTATTGAAGAATTTTGTTCAAAGATTGACATGGATCAACTTCTGATCTCATATTCCTTGGTCAATCTTGTTCTTCAAATTCTCTAGTTCCCATGTGATGGTTTTGGTCTCACTATGAAGTTCTTATGATGAATCTGAAGTTTTTCTCATCACTTGATAATGTTAAGATTCATGTTTCTTGGATGTCTAAGAATTTGTGATATCATGTTCTAAATAACACCAAAAGAAACTTGTTAGAATTTTACATATATCAAAATCACATTGGCCACTTTAATTGAAATAAGTTTGTTGTCATTAAAACATCAACTTAAGAAGGTTTTTTTTATTAATGTCAACACGTATGTGATCAATTCAAGTCAATGCTATGTGGTCGAAATTCATGATCAGCTAATTGTCTGTACAAAAGCATCCCTCTTCTACTTTAAGTGCAACAAATCTCTACCAGTATTGAAAACAATGACTTGATCAAAATGTATAGACAATGAAATGAATCAAATACGAATGTAAATGCAAGGATAATCAATTGTAATTAAGGAAAAGAATGCAAGCAATGGTCAAACATTCAAGACAAGGAATTTTTTATGTTGAAGAAAACACAAGCCTTGTCTAAAAAAATCAAAGTATAGAAAACATACAAAATGTTGTATTGTGCTTAAACAATTTTTATTTTAAGTTTTCCTCTAGTTTAAGGTAGAATTCCTATAGTTTGAAGCAAAAGAAGTCTAGGATTATGAGTCTTAGGGAAATATTTAATCAACTATATTATAGTGAAAAATCCTTCAAGTGTGAAAGGACTGAAGTAGCTCTAGATTGTGGATGAACCAGGATAATTGCATGTGTATTTCTTCTACCTGTATCTCTATACATTTTGCACTTTAATTTATAAGTATAACCATATCCCACAAGGATATCAAAGTGCTTTATTGGGGTTATAGCCACTACAAACTTTTCAGTGAGGAGAATTACGACAAGGAATGAAGAAAAGTAGAAGCATCAACTACTAGTACATGCATGATGTGTTCTACAAGCCACATGTCGCACCCCTGAAGGAAATTAAAAAGTGTCTCGAACACCTAGGGAGTTGAGATTATAGTGACAATTTAGGCACCAAATCTAGGTATATGTGACAAATCTATAATAATTATGTAGATTTATCCAATCTATAATAATTATGTATATGTGACAAATCTATTATAGATTGTGCCATTTTGGGGTTCAGATATACCCTATGAGTTCAAATCATAGTTATACTTAAGAGACTTAACCACCACATCTCACCCAAAACCTTAAGGCATCAGGTATATGTGTCTCTTCTCTTACATATCCAATATTTCCTCATTTCTAGTTGATATGGGACATAATCACTCACACTTGATTTTCCAACAATATCTTCTCAAGTGTGAGTCACCCACATCACTAGCCTGATCCACACTAGGATCACATTCCTGCTCCCCCACCGAGCCTAACTAGGGTTATGATATCACTTGTTGGGGAGTTCAGAGAGCTCTGCGAGCGACAATGGACTAAACGTCCAGGACCACTTAGAGACTTAAACACCACATCTCACCCAAAACTTTAAGGCTTCAGGTATATGGGTCCCTTCTCTTATATATCCAATATTTCCTCCATTTCTAGTCGATGTGGGACATAATTACTCACACATGATTTCCCAACAATCTCTCTCTCAAGTGTGAGTCACCCACATCACTAGCTTGATTCACACTAGGATCACATTCCTGCTCCCCCATCGAGCCTAACCAGAGCACTAATAGCACTTGTTGGGAGTTTGGGGAGCGCCGGGAACGACAATGGGCTAAATGTCAAAATTTGGTCGCTTATCTAATACCACTTGTTGGGAGTTTGGGGAGCGCCGGAAACGACAATGGGCTAAACGTCAAAATTTGGTCGCTTACCCCGAAAGTTGAAATTTGCATTAGTTATTATTCATTCTAGCTGTAATAATTATTCCTATTTAACTTCCTTCTATTAAACATGTTCCTTAAAAGCCGTCATGAGTTTCTGAAAGTCAATGACTTAATACGATATTATGAAAATACACTGACACTGATTATCTGATTTTTTGCTTTAGTTTAATTATTCTAGGTTTATTAACCATTTGAACGCAATTGTATAGTTTCTTTTCACTTAATTTTGTAGGAGAACTTGTTTCATAAAAAGTAGTCTTACTTGCTTATTAATCCATAAACAAGCAATTAGTTATTTATTTTTTCCCTTTAAAAAAAGCCAATTAGTGATTTTTACCAACAGGAGCACTACTAGGAAAAAAATAACTAATTGCTTATTTATCGAAAAATATTAATTAAAAATTGACCAAGAATGATAGTTAATTCTGTTGCATCATGTATAATTAAAAAAGTAGAAATATTTTGAAAGAAATGTGAATGAAAATAACCTAATCATTCTTACGACACAAGTTAATGAGTTAAAAGTAGAAATATTATGCTGTAACTAATGCATTTGAATTCAATTTTTTTACTTCTAATTAATTAAATGCACAAAATTTAAGAAAGAAAAAAAAATTATATTTTGGCTTGCTTAACATGTGTCTTAAAGACACAAGTTAGCATGACCCATTGTTTAATTGCATCATGTATATATATTAACAAACCTTTTAACCATTGTCATCAAAAGAAGAGAGAAAAAAACACATATGCCGTCCCTATTAAAAAAGTTGATATTTGTATTAAAGCTGTTTGTAATTACTATTGTCTGTAATTACAGAATATTTGTATTAAAGTTTTTTGTAATTACTATTGTCTTATATTTTTGAAAAATATTTTTTCAATCAAATTTGTTTATGGAAAATATTTTCAAAAAATATTGATATTTGTATTAAATTTGTTTGTAATTTATATTGAACATTTTCAATCAAATCAAATATTATTATCACGAAACAATTTTCCATAATATATTTTTATGGAAAATTAAGACACCCTTTTCGAAAAATATTTTTTATGGAATTTTTTTATATTTTTTGCTAATACATAATATAAAAATTTGATATTTTAAAAATATTCATCAAGACAAATCTAATGTCTTATATTCTACTATTTATCTTTATATAATAGTAGAAAATTATGAACAAAGTATATTGTGTAAATATTGCAAATAGTCAAACTAAGTAAAATAAACGGAGGGAGTATATTTTTTAAACTAGGTCACTTTTAATCGAATATGGAAGAATGCTTTTGTCATAGGATTAATTCAATTAAACTCTTGGAAACGCCCTTCGTTTTTCTCTTCTTTTTGGTTGTTTTTCCTTAATTTTCTATTTCTTGTAAGCCTTAAAAGAAAGTGTGAGAAAAGAGTAATAATAAAAAACTTATTAGTGTGGTTGCTAGGGAACCATCAATAAATTTAATTGGAAGAAGAATGAAACAATATATTCATAAAGGAAGATCACATTGCTGAATCTTTTACACAAGTCAAGCAAGTTTCCATTATGGTATCTAATAGTGTGTAATAATAATCATGTTAATAGTACAATATACACATCTACCACCAAAAGATTGAAAACTTGTTTCTCTTTAGTACCAAGGCAATACATCAAAGACTGATGAGAAGACCTTTCCTATAGGAATCATATAAAACAAAAATATCAGAAAGTTTCACATATATTTCAGAACTTGAACCATAACTTTAAATTGTGTTCCACAATTGCAACGATTTTAGAGGTCTCTGAACAAGCACAATCTATACCACATTTGTTTGTATCTTACGGCAACATAAAGGTTAGCAGCGTAATCGCAACTGCAACTTAAAATCATGTATTACTTCACCATTAGAACCAAGCAACAACATCATCACAACCACATTTCAGGTTTGCTCGTATTGTACTGCGCAATATAAAGATTTGTAGCTTTATCTAAACCGCGAATGCAGATTAAAACCTAAACCAGTCTAGAAAACTTGAGCATGATCACCAGCACAACCTAATACTTTTTCAGGACAACTTGCTTCATCAAGAAGCCATTTCTCAAGCAAAGAAAAGGGCATTGTTTCTGAACCAACATCAGGCTTACTTTCATCTTGTAAAACCGTTGCGTCTGGTGACAAAGATTGATGAGAGAATTCAGAATTTGATGACTCCAAAGACTCCAAAGGCTCAAAACCAAACAAAGATTCAAATGTTTCAGACAATATTTCACCCTTTGTTCCACTACTAGAAGCAGAATCAAAGTTGTTGAAGGAATTTTGTGTCACAACTGAATTAGTACTTACCGATGATTTGATAGGGTTTTTCATCCAACCCTTTAGTAAACGCGCTATGTTATCTGCACTTGAAGCATAGCAAAGAGATTGACCTGGTTCTTTAGTGGAAGAAAATGAGTTACTATTTGTAGGGTTTGAAGTAGAAAAGTTAGAAGATAATTTTTGTGGTGAAAGTGCTTCATTAAGTGCTTTTTTGGCCATTTGAATATCTGTTTGAAGTCTTCTTTCCCATTGACCTCTTGGAATTCTTTGAGATGCTGAAAATTTTTCTTCTTCAAAATTAATGCATTCAGCATTATTACCTGTTTGTGATTTCTTGAGCTTCTTTTTCAAATGAGTATTCCAATAGTTTTTTATGTCATTATCTGTTCTTTGTGGAAGGTATGATGCTATTGCAGCCCATCTGTTACATCATAAATGTTATCCAGTTAGACATGTGAATCATAAAGAAGCTACCAAAAAATACTACTAAAAAATTTGGAAGTCTCTAATTTTCTTATATTGTTTTCTATAAAGAAAGTTAAATTAAATACTAAAACAAACATATTAGCAAATCCTTTTATTTAGGGTATTAGCAAATCCTTTTAGGATGAGTCTAATATACAAAAAAATATATATAGAGAGAAATGGGGACACAAATTAAAAACAGGAAAAAAAAATCCAAACTCTTATTCTTTCATGACTATGTTTTTTATGGAATTAAAAATAGGTTTGTTTCACATATCCATTATTCAAACTTTTGTCGTAAATTTAATTTACAATAATTAGAAATCATATGCTAATTTCTTCGTAATTAATATGACAGAATTAGAAACATAGTTTACTTATCACTTCTTCAAATTTTGTTGCTGCCTTAAAACATAAAATAAATAAAATAATTTGTTGCTAATTTATTTTTTTTGTAGTAGCAATTATGAAGAAAAGGTTTACCTATTTCCTAAAAGATCTTGAAGATGGATAATCATCTTCTCCTCTTGTTCAGTGAAGTTACCCCTTTTGATTCCTGGCCTTAGGTAATTAGTCCATCTAAGTCTGCAACTTTTGCTGCATCTTGACAACCCTGAAAAATTAAACCACAAAAATCAAATAAATTAATCACTTCAATGCATATAAAAAAATAATAAGAAAAAATAAATCACTTAAATTCAGATCCAGTTAAGTAATAAAAATAAAACCTAAATAATGTATTCATGATCAACAACACTCCTCTTGGATCATGATTTTCCTATTAATGATCTATGATATGCTATAGAACAAAGAAAAAAGCCAATAAATATGATTTTAATAAATAAATATTGCAGTTCTTAAAGTTATGAACTATTAACCTGTCTTGGTTGGAACAGCCCTCCAATTTCCAGGACCATGTTCTTGTATATAAGTAACAAGTATGATATCTTCTTCAGGAGTCCATGGTCCTTTTTTAACACCTTCTTTGTCACAACAAGGTGGTCTTCCCATGTTTCCTTGTTTCTCTTTTGCTTTTAGTAACACTTATATATGTTGTTGCCACTAATTTCTATTCTATAGACCTTTTTCTTCTTCTCCCTCTCTCAGTGTATGATCACTTTTCTTTTATTTTTAGTTCTCTCTAAAACCTCTTGATTTGATAGGTTTCAAAAGGCAAGTGTCCAAGCCTAACCTTTCCATGGTGTAAATATATAGCTAAGAAAATAGATTAAATAAAAAGGTAGGGTGTATTTAGCATAAGCTAGGAATTATTTTTATTTTTTTAAAAGATAAGCTAGGAAATTGACTTAAAAAACCAAGAGTCAAAATTTGACAGCAAAGAGCATTAACTGAAGGAAGGAAAAAGCTAAATTATTTACTATAGTTATGTTGTGTACCACTCAAAACCGCGTAGAGCATTGAATGTGTAGCTCTATTACACTGGGAAAGCTCAATTTTATTTCAGCTTTTAAAGTTTCTATAAATTAACACAAACATGTCATTAAATGTAAATTTGTGATATAGCTGACTTTTGCAAGAAAGCTAATTAAGCTATCACCATTATGTCTTTCTATTTGCCTACCTGGTGATCACCAATGAACAAGCCCTTTCTAGATACTTTAACTTGTCTATAAAATCAATTAATTGCATTTATATTTTGTTAATTAGACAGTGACCAAAACTGGCACCCTTGCTTCATTCTAGAAAGGGATAGCTGATCTATTTGCATTATTGTAAAGGAATCCTAATATCCCTTATTGTCAAGAAAAAATAATTTCAGAATTCTATTATCCCATTTAATATTTTGTCAAAAAAAAAATCTCATTTGTTATAGTAGATTTTTGTGAATAAAAACAAATTTTCTTTAATTGAAAAAAATTATGACTTTAAAATAAACGTGTTTAATTTTTTATAACTTTGTAAATAAAATTAGGGTTTCGCTAACAAGTGTCTAAAGATATTGTTTAAGCAACTCACGAAAAAAAACTTTGTTTTAAAAATACAAGTCAAACATATGTAAAATTCATAACTACACAATTTTAAATGTAAAAAATACTACTTTACAATGCTCTAAAGACACTCACTTGTTAGCATTTTGCATAAAATTAAAATATGTTTCGAATGACTAGTTATTCGGAGTAGCTTTTCCGTAAAACTAATTTTTTTAATACTGATTCTAAAAGATTGAATTTCATTTTGATAAACAAATACTACATGATAACTTTTGCTTTAAAAAAAATTAAAAAATTCTAAATCAATTTGTTCTCTGAACTATGACCCTCTTTTTTAATTGGTCTTCGAACTATAGAAATATACTCAAGGGTAGGGGTGGGCAAAAATAACCAAAAACCAATTCGAACCGGTTAACCGAACCGAACCGTATTAAAACTAACTGAACCATTTAATTAATTCTCGAACTGAACCATTATTTTGATAACAATTCACTAACCGAACTGAACCGTTAGTAACCACAATTATCCGAACGGAACCAAACCGAACCATATCTATTTTAAAGACAACTTATTTTAAACAAACAACTTTTAAAACAGCTTCTTTTATGCAAAACAACTTATTTTTAAAAACAGCTTATTTTTAAAAACAGCTTATTTTTTTATAAGCAGCGTGAGAAGAACTTTCTTTGTCAAAATGTACTAGTTTCTGGTAATTAGTTAAAGAGCGTTGTTACAAGGATTTTGTGTTTGTGAAGATGGATGTGGAAGGAACTGAGTTTCATTTGATACGCAGGTCTCACTGATCTTATAACTGGAGTGCTATATATGATATTTTGAATGTTTGGATTTGTTTACTTCACTTAAGAATATCGGAGTTCTTGTGCATCAGTGGTGGTGATAATCCATAACAATCCTGTTTGTATTTTTTTTACGTTTTCGTTATATTTTTTGTATCGAGTGTGTAGGTATTTTTTTGTTGTTCTCAAAAGTTTTGGATTTTACACTTACTATGTTTCTGTTGTTAAATGTTTTTGAACATCAAGAAAATCAAAAAATAATTGCTTGAATGAAACAACTTTATTAAACTGACTTTTTTGAATAAGCTGTTTTGCAAAAATAAGTTGTTTTTTTTAAAATAAGTTGTTTTGCATGAAATAAGTTGTTTTAAAATAAGCTGTTTTTAAAAATAAGAAGTTTTGCATAAAATAAGCTGTTTTTAATAAAAAGAGATTGTAATAAGTTGTTTTGCATAAGGTAAGTTGTTTTGAAGAAATAAACTATTCTAACTTTTAATTTTATTTGTTATTTTTTTTAAATAAAAGTGGTTTTATTCATTGGATAAAAAATATTTGTTTTGGTTCGGTTCAGTTTGGTTAATAGGTAAGCAAATGGTTAACCGAACCATAACTTTAGTTCAGTTTGGTTACTTCCAAACTTTAAACGGTTCGGTTCGGTTATACTGAACCATTTCAGTAATTTGGTTCGGTTCGGTTCGGTTTTGATGGTTAACCGAACCATGCCCACCCCTACTCAAGGGTTTGTTTAACATGTGTAATTTTGTATATGTTAAATCAATTAAAAATAAAAACTTTTTATTGAAACAAACAATTATTTATTTAAAAAATATATATTTGCTACTATAAATTAATGCGTAAATTCCAATACAAACTTGCTGTTTTAAATGATATACTCCATCCATCCCTAATTATAAGTCTTCTTTGAAAAAGAAAAAGTCGTTTTCCTAAACATAAACCCTAATACAATTACTAGGTCCATTTATGATTTTTTTTCCTAAAAATACTTCTGATTAATACTATTAACTTGCATTGAAATATGAAAAGTCAAATGAAATACACATATAAACAAAGGATAATATAGTAAAATTCACATACAAACTAGATACATTAACTACATTACCAATTTTTATTTTAATGTGTCAAATTAGTAAAAGAAAAACTTAAAATAAAGGACGGAGGAAGTACTAATTAGTAGTCCTTAAACTATTATCATTCTATCAAGATAACCCTTGAGTCATCCCTTTATTTGCCATTTGGTCGTTGTACATTTTGATCGGTGATTTACTTTTAGCATGCCTTGTGCAAGGTGTATCACCGTTGTTATTAATATATATCATTTTGGTTTGTGAAGAAAAAAAAAGATAACCCTTGAGTCATCATTCTCTCTCTTATTTTTAATCGAATTGAGGGGCTAACTTCATATATTTATAATAATTCATGGATAGTATATTTCTATATATAATTTATGTACGAAATTGAAGAGAGTATAATAGTTCAAGAATTAATTTAATGGTTTATTCTAATCAAGTCAATTTTTTATAATACGTAACATCCTTTTTTTAATAGGCACCAAAAAATCTATTAAGCGAAGTAGTTGTCTGACCAATTGGCTCGAACACGAGACCATTTGTGCCCCACCCATTGTGTTGATGGGAAAATCTTTAATAACTTCAAAAGATTTAGTCTAGTGGTAAAAAGATGGTCTTTTAGATCCTGAGTTCAAGCTTGACTAATGTGCTTGAAGAGACGGAATATAAATGTTTTTGCAAGTTTTATTTGAGACCGAAGATCTACTATATTGAATTTGGATATCATTCTATCATCCTGACTTTTTAAGACATAATAATAATTAAGATAGAATGATATTCAAGTATACAACTTACTTCATTCGGCACATTTATAAGTAAATATTCTCTTTTCACATTCATTAAATATTGTTGTATTAGGACTATGTTATAGTTCAGATACATCAACTATTCAATTAATCTGAAAAAAATCAAATATGTTTATAAATGTAATCGGGTATAGTAAATTACATCCGTAATTCTAAGATCAATTTGAAAGAAATTTTTTTTTATCCCTTTTTATAAGATTCCTTTCCTATTTTCAACTATATTAATTATTTCTTTATTTACACACCCCTATTTATTATACGTCTTTTTCTTCAATCTGCAATAAATAACATGTTGAAAACATAGATTAACTCTTTCTCTTAAAGGATAAAATGGTAAAAACAATAGTAATTACAACAACTTTAATACAAATATCAATTTCATTAATTTTCGTGATTTTGACAAAAGGGTCTTATATATAGATGGAGGTAGTGGGGGTTGAAATGGGTTAGGCCGGGCTGAGCTTTGTAAGGCCTAAGTCTGACATACTTCAAAAATTATAGGCCTGAGTCTGGCCTATTACCTGTCTTAGGATCATTTTTAAGACATGACCTGACCTTTTTAAAGGTCTGATGAAAACTAAAAGCCTGTTTAAAAACTTAATTTACACTAAGGACTAGCACACCTATAAGCCTATTACTAATTAAATAGGTTAAAACTTATGAAGGCCTAAATCACACAAATAAGTCTGTTACTAAATAAAGAAATCTTACAAAGGTCTAATCACACCAACATATAACTGTTACTAAATAACCAAATCATATGAAGGCTCAAGTTTATGCAAAAAGGAAAAAAAACTTTAACAATATCAATAATGAAATATATATTATTTCTTTAAAAAAAAAAAAGAAATCTATATTATTATATATAAAAAGCTTAATACGCGGTCTGACAGACTTAATAGTTTTTTTTGTAAGCTTTAGTCTGGCCTATTTAATTAAATAGCCTTTATAAAATGTTTGAACTTGGCCTTTTTAATAAACGAGTTGAGTTGAGTTAGGCTTTAAACAGTCTAGATCGTAGATCCCTGTCGACGGTCTGACCTGTTCCTATCCTTAAGAGGTAGTAACTTCATTATTTTTTCTATGAAAAAGTCGGGGTTATGGAATGATATCTAAATTTAAGGTAGTAATGATCTTCGGTATGAAAGAAAACTTACAAAAGCACGTTGATTTAAAAGCTATACGAAATGTTCTACTAGATTTGTTATACGTCTGTCGTGTTAGCGACTCGTGAGCAATTTTCAACTTGAAAGCCCGCTAGTTCATTTATTAACTATGGACTTTTTTCGTTCTAAACCACAAGCATGTTGATTACTGGGGTACGAATAAGAAATAAGTCATGCTAACGTTCCCTCAAAAAATAATTTAAAAAAAAAAATTATGTTAACAAGTGTTTTGAGGAGACAATATGTTTTGAGTGTCCTCGTTGCAAATACCTTCAATTTTTAGTGCATTACATTTATAAATCTTTATAAAAACATACGAACCATTTATTCCTTAAAACTATTCCTTAAAAAAAAATCCTCAAAACTTACCATTAAGTGTTTTTTTTTATATTTTTTTTGAGAGATTAAGTGTTTTTTTATGAAAAACATATATGTTTTGAATTCTTGTTTTTTAGTACTATATAAACACAAATACTTTTTTTCTAAGTAAGTATAAACACACATACTTAGCTAGCTCAACATTCCAAATCCACCAACAAAATGCCACTGAAAATTTATACTAAATTTAAGTATGTTTTTTTACATATAATAAGAAAAAGGCGCTGCCCTCTTCCTTCCAATTCCTCAATGTAGCGACGGCCGTGGGTGGTGCGACGGTTGGCGCTAGCCTCCCGCACCATCTCTGTTCCAGATCCGTCGGAGGTCAAGCTGTCGGCCGGTGGTCTCTGGTGGTTTGAAGATCGTGGTTCTGTCATGGAGCCTCAATCTGGTTTTCTCGTTTCTTCTGCTATATGGTTGTCGTCGCCGGCGATGGCTAGCTTTCTTGTTCGCCGCAGCTCTCTCAAAACCTTTCGGGTAGGATCCATCAGATTCTCTTTTATGGGTTGTTCGTGATTCACTACCGGATCTCGTCGCCAGAGTGGTGTATCACTGTATTGGATCTTTGTCTTCCTGTTTCTGTCCGGATTTGTTGAAATTTGCAGGGTTCAAAGCTTCCGGTTATGTGAACATTGTGCCGGAGAATTTGGGGTGATGTTTATCCGCTTGAATTGGGACTAAGTGGCTCGAAATGGCCGTGTATTCGTTGTTTGTCACAATGAATTGTTGGCATGTAAAATTGTTACCGTGTTGGCGGTATTCGCCATTATCATGAAGAATCCAAATCCAATGTGGTATTCACTTTGGTCAACTTGGACTCTTTTGTTTGAAAGAGGTTCTGGACATGGCATATTAGACGTTTTCCTCTCCGACGATCAAGCTTCAGTTCGGATTCCCAACCTACCGTCGTCGTCATCCCCAAGGTTGTCGTCGTTCTTCAAGGTCTGATAAGGGACGCACTGTTGTGTTGATCCTGATGTTTCTGGATGGTGGTTGTGATTCTGGGTTCCAGTATTCATCCCCGCACCGGAAGGAGGATCTTATTTGGTCTGTGTCCATTCACCACGGTCTAGACCTCTATTTAAGAGGCTGATTTAATCCATTGGTGTTGTTTTTAATTTTCATACCACCTGTTTGGGTAGACTTCCATTTTATGGATAAACTGGTTAGGTTTATGTCCCCCAGTTTTTTTTATGTATTTTTTTCCCTTTTTTTAATAATATATTTATGAGCATCTGACAAAAGATTAGAGTTGAGGACCAATTTAGTTGGAAGCCACTCTTTTTTATGTCATTTGTTCTTGCCTTATAAAAAATATAATAAGAAAAAAGTTGGTACCGTAATTTATATGTACAATATATATGATTATTACTAATTGTCTTTATGTATATATGTTTTAACGTTAATTATTTATTTCCCAATATAAATTAATAGTATTTGGAGACAGAAGAAAAAAATTCAAACGCATATATTTAGTCATATTTATAGAGAGAGATTTTAAATGTTATTGAAAATTATCATTCAACCATTTTAAAATATAAAATATTGTAATAATTATAATGTATGTATATCGTTTTAGAATATGTGTGCATCCTTTTTGGCTCCGTCACTACCTCAAATGATCAAACAACCCAACCCTAAGAAACTCAAAAAACATGATCTAGTAGAATGACACGATCTATGGCTAAATCAATATATTAGTGATGCCTTCCCCATCATAAATACTGACCATGCATATAATGCATGGATGTTGACTAGTTTAAACAGTTATGGGTCGTGCAATCAGTGATTGAAAACAAAGCAAGTAAACTGTTCATACGTTGAAAAATAAATCGATAGTGTTAAATTTCATAAATGACATGTTGAAAGTGTAGGCACCCATAAGAAGGTCCACTACTCTTAGAATGTGCCACAAGTCCTACTTAACTAACATATATGAGCGTACACTAAGGGCCTAAGTACCTTTCTTTTTGCCTCACTCTCTATTTATCCTATTCAAGTTGAAACAAAAACAATAAGTACATTGTCCCATGTCTAATTGAACACGTAAAGTTTTATATTTTTGAGTTTATGATTGTTTGTTATTTGAAGCCGATTTTCAAAGATTTTTTAAGCCAATTTTGAACTTGCTTAAAATTTGGCTTAAAAAACCTTTGACAATCGACTTTAAATAACAAACAATCAATACAATTTAAGATATGAGGTTCAGCCTTTGTATATATATGATATGATGATACAGTTTAAGATGGTTTGAAATTAAACAAGCTTTCAATCACATGTTTAAA
>Ga0228710_1005308_pt1 | contig 20060 bp, 12 predicted proteins | sample MedpolnodulmetaG_FD_177995 | JGI IMG/M metagenome (GOLD analysis project Ga0228710, IMG submission 177995) | Root nodule microbial communities from Medicago polymorpha collected in Santa Monica, California, United States - pink nodules | ecosystem: Host-associated > Plants > Roots > Nodule... | reverse complement strand
ACGGTTAACAACGGGTGAAACCATTGCAGGATATGATTGAATGTGAGCAGTTCTACATGTTCCCTCTTTTAATTTAAATAAATCTGAACCACTTATTTAATCTATTGGTGTTTTTCTCGTGGTTCACTGGTGAAGGATCTAATTGGACCCTCACCCTAGAATCCACCTTTCTATCAAATTGATTTACCTTTTATTACATTTAATTATAGAGCAATGAATGAGGCATGAAGTTAACAATAAATAGAAATACATATTGCTTCCCTAGTTCTCTCACTCCTAGTTGATTTAGAATTAGATTTTCAATACTAGTTGATTGATCATTATATCTCTGACAGCCTTTGATTGTGTTATGTGATAATGTTGCTTTCTTTGGGGGTTGGGATTTCTACCCTTTTTTGAATTTAGGATTTTCTGTTCTGTCATAGAATTCAACTAATTTTATCTTCTTTTTTTTTTTTTTTTGTTTTTTGTTTTTTTTTCTTTTTTTTTTTTTTGGTTTTTTTTTTTTGTTTTGGGTTTTTTTTTTTTTTTTTTTTTTTTTTTTTTTTTTTTTGAATTTTCTTAGTTAATGCCCTAATAGAATTGGTTGAGGAAAATTAACAAATGACAACTGATCCTAAAATTTTCTCTCTTTAGATTATGCATAAATAGGGCCGTGATAATTGATGAAAATTATCGTTATCTCTTTGATACTCTCTAGTAAAGTATTGGGATAAGTATCGTTATACCCAATTTTTTATGTTGTTCATTTTATTAAATAAATGAACTTCTTTTTTAATCAAGAAGGCAGACAAACTTCTCTAAGCAAATACAAATGACCTGTAATCCCAAGAAAGATAAGAGAAATGGAGGAAAATTAATGTATTAAAAATCTTATCGGTTATTGAACCGGTATAAGGACACCAATTTAAGGTTCAATGTTATTCAACTGTAGTAGAATCATAATTGAATTTGTAATTGTGTGTCATGAGTGAGTTTGTAACTTTTCTGTGCAAAAATAGTGATTGAAAGAGGGTTTGCGATTCTTCACTGTAAAAAATGCAATTAAGATGTTGGCAATTTTTTCCTAAAATATTGCATGAGAGAATTTGCAATTTTCTTATGTAAAAAGTTGAGTAATGAAATACTTTATTAAAATTGTGGATGTAGGTATGAAATGTTGATCCGCAATCAATTTATGAGTTGTAATTAGTTTTACTTCGTCTTGTCTTTTATGGTTGTGCTTCCGCTTCTTAAGAGATTTTCACTTAGTGATTTTCCCTACAATATCTTAATAGTATAGTGGTTTTAGAAAATTATTATTAACATGATTTTACCAAGTCTTTTTTATGCTTGGGAGGTCAACAATGGAAGCGATATACTTATTTCGACGTGTGATGGAGCGATATCAAACATACAAAAATGGCTTGTACTTTGTTTTCATTGATTTAAAGAAGGCATATGATAAAGTGCCCGGAGAGATTTTGTGGAAAACCGTAAAGAAGAAATGGGTTATCATTGCCTATATTAGAGATATCCGGAGCTTCGACTAGTGTGAGGATGTAGGATAGGGCTACTGGCGATTTTCCCATAACAATAATTTTGCACCAAGGGTAAACCCAAAGCCCTTACCTTTTTACTTTAGTTTTGGATGTAGTCCTGCTTAAAGAGTCCAGGGAGGAATTGAATGAGAGGTTAGAGATTTGGAGACAAGCCTTAAAAGTGTATGGCTTTTGCCTGAGTAGAAGCAAGGCAAAGCATATGGAATGTAACTTCAGCAAAAGGAGAAATAGTTCTACCTTGAAGGTGAAATTTGAAGATCATATCATACCAAGTTACACGATTTAAACATCTTGGTCCATAGTACTAAATGACTGAGAAATAGAAGCAGGTGTAAATCATCATATTCACATTGGGTGGTTGAAATATAAAAGAGCTTTAGCTGTTTATGTGATAAAAAAAGTACGACTTAAGTTGAACAAAAAATTCTATCGAACAACAGTCAAACCGTCGTTGTTATATTAAATACAATAAATGTAACAATATATCATTGAAAGAATAAAACATGAATAAATATGAATTTTTAACTGTCAAAAACATAAAAAATCGTATTTAATTCATGTTATAAAATTCATTTTTTTCAGGAGAAGTTCTTATAATATTACAAACTTTTGTGGAAAAATTTATTAAAAAATATGAATTCTAAATATGAGTTTACTTAAAAGGATGGACCAAAAGTGTAGAGTAAAAATATTTTGGGACTAAACGTCGAAGAAAAAATTTAGAGGGACTAAAATGAAAATTTGGTATATTTACGACGATCAAAAACATATTTAAGCCAAAAATAAATATAACAGAATATGTATTTTTTTGACAAAATGTAACAAAATATTGTACAAAATATATTAGCCAAAAATATATTATGCAAAATATTATATATATATCTTTTTATATTTTGACTTATAATACTATAGCTTTATGACATTCATATTTTCGTTGAGTAACAATTACACAAACAAAAGAGCGAGGCCTGGGCTCGGGCTTTCAATTTTCATTCAGCCCAAATTAATACTCTTTCTTCAGTTTCTCTGTATGTATAGCTTGGCTCTTTAGAGCTGCATGCAGATTTTCATTCGTAATATATCTTTCTGGCTCGAGGTACGGTATCTTTTTCTTCTTCACTTCCTTTCTTTCTTTCTTTTTCAATTCTACTTGAATTATTATTATTATTTTCTTGCCTTTTAATCTTTTCTGTGTTGATTGCATGAGATATTTATTTCTTCTCGGATTTTGAGTATAGACTTTTCATTTTCTTATTTAATGCTTCATGTCTAGGGTTTATTTCTCAGATTTACATTTTACTTGTGCACTTGAGTTTCTCCTCTATCTTTCACATCTCATAACCGAAAATGAGATTGATCAGCGGGTTAAACAGAGGTATTGTCAAAAGGCCGAGGCACAACTTCATCCCAATTAAGGCAAGTTTTTTCTGAAAATTCTATGGGCATGTAGTGATGATTTTTATTCAAACAGTATCAGTTTATTTGTCCACATTTGAGTTCTTCAATATTAATCACTAAACCTGCAGGCGTCGAAGCAGTATGATGATTACATTGCTGAAATTCGGAGAGGCATGGATAATGTGAAGTCTCAGTCTAAATTAGAATTAGAGGCAAGTTTTTCTGGAAATGTTAACAAAGTTTATAGGGAACTTTAGTAATGTTTTTGTTTCAAGTTTCACAATTTTACTTTCTTTGTTCATATTTGAGTTCTTAAATACTAATGCAATTAACTTCTAAACCGACGGATGTGGATGCTGGAGACGACGAAGTTTTGTAAGGATGAACTTCAAAAGGAAAAAGTGGCTGAACTTCTGAAGGAGATTGATGAACTTCAAAATCTGAGAGCTGATCTTCAAAATATATATTTAAATCTTCTCGGATTTGGAGGTTAGGTTTTTAATTTTCTTGCCTTCGAGAGGAGAAGGTTTACCTTTATTATTATTCCTATTTCTTACATTGCTCGAAATATTCAAATCTTTAAGGATTTGATGGTTAGGTTTTTAATTTTCTTATTCAAGGCATTTTGTCTAGGGTTCACGATTTTCATAATCTGTTTCTCCTATTTTCATAATCAAATAATTTCCATTCTTCTTTCTATCTTTTTTAAGTTCTAGTTTGATATTAGAAGTTTTACATACCTCATGTACGTACAGAGAGAATGAACTGGGAAAGTTTAACTGAAGATCTACAGATAGAGATACTAATTCGTCTGCCGGTAAAATCCTTGATGCGTTTCAAATGCGTTCAACAATCTTGGGAGATTCTATTTGAAACTCCTCACTTTGAGGAGAAGAGGTGGCTGCACAATGATACGACCCAATTCGAGTAGGGATCACACTCCAGAAATTAGAGAGAGAAACTAGAGATAAAAGAAAGGAAATTCATTATATTTTTCATTGATTCTCATAATAAGGCATACAATACTTATATAGACTTGTGCATATTCATAATAAGATAAGTGCACCCTAACATACTCAATATTATTCCCTAACAATATACCTTCTAGATCCTTTTAGATTAAGGTGACTCATAATAACTTCTAGAATATACCTTCTAGTCACCACATTTGTGTTCCCTATTCTAAATATCCTATCACACAATTCTAAAAAAGGTAAAGCCAATAGTCTCATGGAATTTAACTGATTGATTTTATGTCCGTTTTTGTTTTTTAAATTTTCGAAACTCAAATGTTTCTTGTTTGTTTTCAAAGGCTATGATGTGAATGAATCAATCAATTTTAGGAGATAGCGCAAAAGGAGTAAATACCCCAAAAGGAGATCTTTGGCAAAATCCAAGGCAAGTATTTTCTGGGAATGTTATTGAAGTTTATGGGACCTGTAGCGATTTTTTGATTCAAACAATTTTCATCTCTTTGTCCGCATTTCAGCTCATTTTAATATTAGTAGTTCTTTTTAATATTTCAGTTATTTTTAATTTTAATGATTTTTTTTTAATATTGTTTTTATACTCTTAGAATTTGGTGCCGAAGATGTCACATGTTGATGTCGTTGCTGAAATTCGAAGAGGCATGAATGATGCGAAGTGTGCATATGATCTAAAAACTGAGGCAAATTTTTCTTTTTCTGGAAATGGTAACAAAATTTATAGGGCCGACCATTAGCAATGCTTGTGATTCAAGTTTCATAATTTTAGTTTCTTTGTTTGTATTTGAGTCCGTTAATATTAATTATTAGCCTCTAAACCAGCAGATGAGGTTTCTGGAGGATGTGTTGACTTGCAAGGTTAAACTTCAAAAGGAGCTAGCTGCTAAACATGAAAAGGATAACGCAGAAATTCAAAAGAGGATAGATGAAGCTCGAAAACAGACAGCTAAATCAGATGAAGAAGCAGCAGGAGGCTTAAGATGAAGTACATCCAAAATTTGATCAGTTGGTTGATGAGTAGAGGAACTATCTTCTTTCCTTCATTTGTTTTAGTGCAATTTAATTTACTATTATGAACCCTTATGTTTGTTGGAAAAAAAGAGTACTGGATCATTCAAGTTTTAGAATATTAAAATGTAGATTAGATGAAACAGAAGTTCCATAACAGATTTAATAGTTTGGTTCCACGAATATAATTGGTGATGTGCATTTGGTGGAAGTTGATATTGGTGTGTTTAAAGTGGTTGTTAAATATTGGTGCTGGATTATGCTAAATCTGCAACAATGTGATGGTTTACTTATTGCTTCCCTAGAATGGATCATACACTAAACATGATGAACATACATGAAGAATTTCAGTATTAGAAATTGGGAAAGTAGACCGATATATATGGTGATATCTATATTTATAAAAATTTAAACCAAACCTATCACAATAAACCTTAAATAATGTCAAATTGTAGCCTAAAACAAAAGAAGTTTGGAAAGCTACATAAAGTATTTCAGTCTCCAAAATCACATGTTTATTAGAATTAATTTAGATAGCTTAACTCAAGAAGTAGCAAATTTATTATGCAAAATAAAAAAAGTTCAAGTTCAAGCATGCTATTCTTAATAAATCCAATCGTCTAAATTTAAGATTATTATAAATGTAAAATGAGATGTATTACAAGTATGCAAGTACTGATATAGAATCGAGAAAACCCTAGAAATTCCTCCAAATGCGAACAAATGAAATTTCAACACAAAATAAACAATCTCAATTACTGGCATCAACCATCCTTTACTAATATTAGTAAAAATTACCGAGGAGAGAAACAACAGAATCAATTGGTAAAAAATGTCAATTCACAAAAGTTGACAAAACAAAACTTTTTACCAATATGCAGCTTTAGCATGTTTGGTTACTAATGAGATATGAAAATTGTTCTGAGTCTCATCAAACAATATATATAGAAATAAAATTGTATTGTACATACATTGATGTTGTAATGAGTGCATGAGAAGATTAAAAATCCTCATTGTACATCAAGAAGAAAAATGAAATGCTATAACTTAATAGAAATAAAATCCTTTTTCCGAAATATTGATTTACTTGTATGTGTTGTTCCTTAACCTTTTTCTTAGATTTCTTTTGAAATTCTGACAAATTGGTTCACCATTTCTCTTTAATGTATCTCATGATTTAATATTTTGCTTATTTTCTCATTTTAACTGCACATTCCCTGTATCTGTGACACATTTTCTTTTCAGAATGCCTTGTTGGTAATTTATGCAACTTTTCTCTAACAATAAACTTAGTGTTCATTTAGTCAGGAAACCATGTTGTATTCGTTGGTTTTTTGTACTAGATGTCTAGAGGTGGCTCACTCCACAAAATCCTTGGCTTGCTCGAAAGGGCATTAAGTAATGTTATGCTTTGCAGCTCAAGGTCAATTGTACTGTTCCATTGCTACATTGGGTATGAATTGAACATTGCACATGATACTTCTTCAGATCGACGTATTTTAAATCACGTAAACCATGCTTGATGCTGGTGAGTACTTTTTTTTATTACTTCGCTAATGCTAGAAGATTGCTCCCTCTTTGCAAAAATGTGGAAAAAACAATCAATTTTTACTTGGTATCCTGACTTTTGGCATAGAAATTTGGTAGAACTAGAAAGGCTGTAAAGAATATTTGGAAGAGAGAATAATGCATATCTATGTTAATACTCAAATCAGACCTAAAATGTAGAAACATGCTAAAAACATGATATTAAACACAAAAATCTCAAAATGTAAAAAATGCAAGGCTGTAAAGAATATGTAAAAATGCATTGATCAAATTTCCCAAACTTAAGCTTACACTACTACAAAATACCCCCTTTAATAACACTCATTTTAATAATAGGTCGGGAGCCTATAATAGCGCTTTCAGAAAAACGCTAATATAGCCTTATTCTAGTGCTATTAAAGTAGCTTTTCTAACAGCTGTTTCTTAGCACTTTCTGAGAAGCGCTATTGTAGCCTTTCTACTCTAATAGGGGATTCTTAGCGTTTTACTGAAAGAGCTAATAAAAGTTGCGTATTTTATTTTATTTTTTTAAATTCAGTAACAAAAAATGCTATAAATTAAACGATATAATAAGATACTGAAATATGAATATAGCAAATTACATTCATGATAATCTCACTACAAATTGATCATAAACTTAATTATGAATGTCATAGTAATAGTCAATCCACAATTAATTGCCCATAAAAAAAAAGCTCCTAAAAGCAGCCACAGTTACCAACAAAAAAAACACCTAAATTTATGAGGACTCGTGACAAGCTATATAGTCCAGCACAACCAATTACGGTTTAAATTTATCAGCAAAATAGTCTCCTGTGTCATATAATATGAAACGAAAAATTAATTAACATAGAATTTCTAGCACAACCAATTACGGTTTAAAATAACTCAAAATTAAAAAACACAAATAAAAATTGTTGAAAAAGAAAATGAAACTCACTAACTCAAAATTGTCGATAAGGAAGGAGAGAGAGTGAGTTTTGGACGGTGGAGAGAGAGTGAGTTTTGGAAGCTCTTTCACACTTTTGTTATGTGCACGAAAATGAAAAATGTATCCGCCCTTTTTTAATTTTCATAAAGCCCAAACATAGCGTTTGTGAAAATGCTATCTATCACTACTAAAAAAACAAAAATTAGTGAGGTATATTTAGTGAGGGAAAACGTGAAATCCCTCTCTAATTCCGTCACTAAATTTTGCGACCAAGAAATTTGTGAGGAATTTCATTTTTTCCGTCACTTATTTTCCTTGCTAATTTTGCTTTTTCTAGTAGTGTATACCCGCTTCAACAATAGCGCTTTCTTAAAAGCGCTATTAGTGCAAACAAGAATAATAGCACTTAAAGAAAATCGCTATCTAACCCAGTTTTTTACAAGTTTTTTTTAGCGCTTTCTGAAGAGTGCTATAACAGGTCTATAATTTGCATTTTTAATAGCATTTATCCATAAACACTATTAAAATTGTGACATTAAAAGCCAAAATTGTGGCAGTGTTATGTACTCCGAGCAAAACACAAAATTAAAGACACAAGGCAAAATTCAAAAAGATAAACAGAGCGTGATGCAAAGTTGCAAGCAATTAACACATTTTAAAATTTAAAGAGCATGACAATTATGAATAAAATCTTGACATCTGTAGTGAACAAGGAGGCTAATATTCGACTAAAAATGCATAAAACATGATAGAATCCTCACAAGATGTATATATAAAATGCACCCAATCATTCAAGAAGTGTACATGGCTAGTGTTACTCTCAAGCACATCATCAAATCTAGCACCGTCATAGGTTGGACAAGCCTCTAACATCCACACATCGGAGCACATGCATATAAAGATCAAAATGTCTCTATTAAGGTTGTAATGGGGCCAAAATAAAGGTGAGATGATCCTAAAGGGGACTAGGATGTAAAATCAAAGAGGGTGACATGAAAAATCACTTAAATATTAAGCATGAAAGACAACTGAACTCAACCAAGTGATGACAAAATAGAACTCTGCAAGACATTTGAGCCTAACCGAAGATAGTTGAATCCAACACAATAACTTTCTTTTACCCACCTAAGATATTTGCACGAGTAGATTTTATTTTATTTTTTATAATGATTAATACCCAAGTACTGACCCATATTTGCGTATGTGAACCCATACACATACACATATCAAGTTGGCTCATAAACAACCAACTAAACCATACATAACTTAAGTTCAACTCATTTATTTGATGAGCTTAATTATTAACTCAAATTTGACTAATTGGATTATGAACTCGTGTTCAACAAATTAGTTACTGAATCATATCTAGCACTATTTTTGAGTTTATTCAGTTTATTGTCAGCTATAAGAAAAATCAATGTTTTGACAGCCATTTCGGTCATTGAACGGATACAGACACCAATTTAAGTTTCAGTTGCGGTTTTGGTTACAAAGTTAAAGAGAAAGAGAAAAAAATAAACAAAAAAGAGAAAAACTAACCTCTACAGAACCAAGTTCCCATAGTGTATGTGAAGAGGAGGTCCGAGAAGCCGGCTGGAGGGGAGATATAAACCATGATATCAATGCTAGAAGAAGCTCTTGACTTAGCAAGGATGTCTGCACAACTATTTGATCATGGAGTATATCAATCTTGGTGAAGAAGATCTTTGATGTCTTTGAACAAAGTAGCATATTTGTGAAACCTTGACATTTGATCATGTAGTATATCAACATAATGAAGAGAATCTGTGAAACAATGTATGTCATTATAATCGAACTGCTTGGCCAACAAAAGTCCTAATTGATATGAACAGCATGAAGCTCAACATGAAAAATGTCAGATGCTCCTGAAAAGAATCCAGAGAAACCAGATTTCCATACCTAAGAAGGATGACGAGGCAAACCACCAAATGCTCCTGACGACAGCTGCTTCAGAACGGCGAACCATAGGTTTACGTCCGTTTTTCGGTTTCTGGAATTTTCTCCGGTTATGAAGCCAGTCAAAGAAAGAAGAAAGGAGGCTCAGGCTTGGGCTTGGGTTTTCAATTATCATTCAGCCCACATAGCTTATACTCTCAGTTACTACTATATATACTTACTTGTTACTCTAGGGCTTCACAGTTTCCATTTCATTCATAATCTTTCTTCTTCTTCTTCTTCTTCTTCTTCTTCTTAATATCATATGTGAAAAACAAATCATCTTCTTCTTTTTTCTTTTTCAATTCTAGTTGTTAATGGATGTCTCTGGATGTCTTCCAATCTATTCAGTGATTAATACACTTTCTTTAGGGTTAGGGTTTATACAAACTTTTTGAATTTGGGATTTTCTGTTCTGTGAATTCAACGAGTCTTTTGTTTTCAATTTGGTTGCAAGATGGATGCAATATGGTGTCTGTGTTCATGTAACTCATTTTGCCTACCTTGTAATTGATGGTGTCTTATATACAATACATGTTGTTCCTCATTTTTTTTAATTATTATTATTACTATGATACTATCATCATTGCCGTCGTCATCATCATCAAATTAAATTTGTCTTTTCACATTTTTGTTCTTTCATTTTACCCATGCAGCCGAGTCTCTTCCCAATCTTCAACATCTCACAAGCGCAAATGGCTAGAAGTAGAAATAGGCGATGTTCCATGTGTGCTTCTGCTAGGGCAAATTATGTGGCAAGTTTTTTCTGAAAAATATTATGGGAGTCTTAGCATTGTTTTTTATTGAAACAATTTTAGCTTCTTTGTCAATAATTGATGTGTTCTTTAATATTAATCTCTATACCAGCCAAGGCCGGTGGAATCACTTGATAAAATGCTGGCTATAGATTTCGAAGAAACATGAATGAGTGGGATTCTGAGTTTGACTTGACATACCAGGCAAGTTTTGTTTCAAAATGTTAACAAAGTTTATGGGGTTAGCCTTTTGCAATGGCTTTGATTCAAGTTTCACAATTTTAATTTTTTTTTTGTTTATATTTGAGTTCTTTAATATTAATTAATCTCTAAATCAACAGATGCAGTTGCTGGAGAATGCGCAAAGTTGCGAGTATGGTCTTCAAAAGAAGAATGCTGCTAAATTTCTGAAAGAGAATGATGAACTTCAAAATCTGAGCTGTTCTTCAAAAGAAATATTCAATTCTTTTCGGATTTGGGGGTCAGGTTTTTAATTTTTCTAGCCTTCTAAAGAAGGCTGGCCTTTATTATTATCATGTCTCATCTGTCCTTTCAATCTGTTATGTGATTGATTGCTCGAAATATATAAATCTTCTCTTCTCAGATTTGGGAGGTTTGATTTTTAATTTTCTTATTCAACAACTCTTGTCTACGGTTCACCATTTTCATTATCTCTTTCCCTTATTTCAATTCTTTCCTTACTCTTCTTTCTTTCTTTCCTTTTTCAATTCAAGTTTGAACTTAGAAGTTTTATTCACCTTGTTTATGTACAGAGATAATGAATTGGACAAGTTTAAATGAAGATCTACAGATAGAGATACTAGTTCGTCTACCGAGAAAATCGCTGATGCGTTCAACGATCTTGGAACATTCTATTTAAAACTCCTTCCTTTATCAATAAGAGGATGCTGCACAATTCTGAAAATGGTAAAGCCCACAGTCTTATCATCCTTCCTTTGGGGGTTAGGGTTTATTAAACCCTTTTTTGATCGGGTTTTATATTATTTTGTCATGGAATTTAACTGATTAATTTTTTGTCCTATTTTAGTTTTTAAATTTTCCATTTCCAATATTTATTTTGTTTGTTTTGAAAGGCCGTGCTGTGAACGAATCAATTAATTTTAGTAGATACCCCAAAAGGAGTACTAGATACCCGAAAAGGAGATCTTGGGTAAAATCCAAGGCAAGTATTTTCTGGAAACGTTTAGGAACCTGTAGAAATGCCTTTGATTCGAATAATATTAGTTCCCTGTCCATGTCTGAGTTCTTCAATATAAATCTCTATATCTGCAGAATTCATTGGTGAAGATGTCGCATGATGATGTCTTTGCTGAAATTAAAAGCGGCATGAAAAAGGCGAAGTGCGCATATGATTTAAGGCAAGTTCTTCAAGTTTTTCTAGAAATGCCTTTTGAATAAAGTTTCACAATTTTAGTTTCCTTGTTCACATTTAAGTTCCTTAATATTAATTAATTGACCTCTAAAGTAGCAGATGAGGTTTTTGGAGGATGTGTTGATTTGCAAGGCTGAACTTGAAAGTGAGCTAGCAGCTAAACATCAAAAGGATAAGGCTGAAATTCAAAAGCTGAGAGCTGCACTTCAAAAGAGGATCGATGAAGTTTGAAAGTTGACAGCAGGAGAAGAAAGTGTTGTAGGCTTAGGATGAAATACATCCAAAATGTGATGAGTCAGTTGATGAGTAGACTCCTTTGCTTCATTAATTTACTACTTTAAACCTTTATTTCTGTTGCACAAGAAAGAGCTCTAGAACTTTTAAGGTTTAGAATATGCAAATGCAAGATTATGTATGGCTTTTATTTCTAATTTTCTATTCTCAAATTGATTTTCCTTTTATTACATTTAATTATAAAGGAAGGAGGCTTGGATTTAACAATAGAAGGACATCAAATACAAAACAAGTAGTTTAGAACATATTGCTCCTGTAGTTCAGTCACTTCTAGCCTTTGATTGTGTTATGTGATAATGCCGATTTCTTTGGGGGTTAGGGTTTCTATGCGTTTTTTAATTTATGATTTTCTGTTTTATTATCGAATTCAACTATTTTTCTCTCATTTTTTTGTTTTGAATTTTCGGATTCAATGCAATGCACCAATAGAATTGGCTGAGGCAAAATTAAGAAATGGCAATTGATCCTAACATTTTCACATAGTTATTGTCTGCCATAACTCTCAGTTTAGGGTAGAAACTTAAAAAGAATGGAGCTCTGAACAACCATATTGCAATTGAAGAATCTTTGTTTAGAGACCTTGCTCAATGAGGAAATCTCCCAACCTCTCAACAACCATGTTGCACTGTACAGGAGTAACAGATTCTTCGGAAATGCAAAGAGCTTGACCAATTTTCTTTATGTTTATACCTTCTTATCCCTACAAAACAAATGCAAAAACCAGTTGTCTCTATGTGTATACCATCAACACTTTGAATAGGTGTTTCGGCATCCGTTACATACTGTGTCTGATGCGTATAAATGTAAGTAAATTCATTCACTTATATATTTTAAATCATTATCAGTATCTACGTGTCAGTATCAGTGTCGTGTTATGTGTTCATATTAGTGCTTCATGTGTATTTTTAAAGCAAAGCAAACAAAAAAGCTATTTAATCACACTAAGTGTAAACCACCTAGCAGAATTTTACAAACTTTTAGAAATCACATTTGATTTTCAAAACAAAAGTGAACTCAATGTGAAGAATTTCAAGGCAATAATAGATGTATATAGCATAAATGTACATGCGCATAGAGGAAGACTTTCTTAAACACAAATGCAATTAAAAAGAGTTTGGGCACACTCACACAAGTAGAAAAAAAATAAATGAAAAAGAATAATTACTCATATCATTCAATTATTTGTTCTTTAATTTTGTTCAATTATGTGTGTGTCTAAACATTTTTTATTTGTGTTTGTGACCAAGAAAGAATTTCTCCATACGCATATTACAACATGTAGGTTTTGACTCATCCAACAGTATCTATCATTTTCATATCGTTTATATGGGAAAGATGTTGTAATAAGAATCATCAATAGATGAACAATAACAACAATGTCCATGAATGTTTAGTGTCATTCTTAGGGTAACATATTTTTGATTGATTGAAAAATTCATTTTATTTTTCTAACAGGAGAAATATTATCAATACCCTACTATGCTATAATTCAAGTCACTATACATCTACCCGTGTGACACACGGGTAAAATATGTGTTGTATTATATTATCTACAATTTTATTAATATAGTAATAGTGTTCCTGACACTATTCATGTGCACCTAGTGTGATAATACTTTAATTATATTTGGTCCAACATATACATTGAGTATTAGACTATATCTGCGATCTTGATCGAATTAGATTAGGATATTAGAAGTTAAAGTTTCACGCAAACAACAATTCATGAGTTTAAGAATTAAGAAAGCTAGTTAATGTCATTAAACAAAATATATTTATTCATTTCAAGCTTTCGGTTTTATCCATTTTATAGTCTAAACTCATTTCTATATTTCATTCTAATGGTTTGCACAACCCTCTTCATAATTTCTAATATACCAATTTTGTGATTATACGATATGTATATATGTGTGTGTGTGCGCGCTTATTGATCATATTACTTATGTATTATCTTTCATGTTTTTTGACTAATCACCCCTTCATTATTTGTGTGTGCATGTTTACGAAAGCACAATTCTTGTAGATTGTCGGTCGATGATTCAAATTGGGTAAGGAATGTGTCCATGGTATTTTATATAGTCTTGAACAATTTTATGGTAGCTAAAACTATTGGATCAATAGTACCATTTTGTAAACTATTTTAGAGGGAAAGCCAATTGTCTATTAGATTATAAATAATTTGATAAACCTTGGTTCGTTTTGCTCCAAGATATTTTAAATTAAGACTTCATATAAATGTTTTGTGAAAGATTGAAATGTGGCATCCTAAGCCTTTTATTGAAGATTAATTTTTTATACTTAATTTAAATCAGCTGCAAAAATCATTCATAAATAATTTATTTTATCAAGTATCTAAAACTTGGGTTTAGGTGTTACATTAATTGTATCAAAGACTAATTTTTCTAATCAAACAGTTATAAATTCATAGAAGTTTGATGTCTATGCTTCATGGGGCAATTCATCAGCCAAATAGAAATGCATGTCTCCCATAACTGCAGGGAGAAATTCATTTTTATATATTGATTCTACGGTCACGGTTTCACCATCATCAATCTTTATTGAACCTGGTTTTGGATAACATACAGACATTCCAACAAGGTAACCTTTCTCATTTCCTGGTTCTTTTCCCTTTCCATATGTTGGTCTCGATGTACACAAAGTCCTTCCATCCTAAATAATTAATGCAAAACAAAAAAAATTAATAAAGCATTATCACAAGATTAATTTGACTATATATGGAATTAAGAAAATTTATTATCATTTAAGAAATACATTGAGAAAACATAACCAAATTTAACAAAATTTAGTCAAATGAATAATATTAAACTTTACTTGTCCGTATAATGTTGCATTAATAACCCCTCTATGCGCATGACCAGAGGCGTAGATAAGATAACCACCTTTCTTCATAGGGATGCTTGCTTTTTGAACGTGGAAAAGGTTTGTACTATTCTTTTTTGAAATAGTAAACTCTGCCTGTAATAAATACAGAAATCTTTGTGGATCACTTGTTTCTAACGTGCAAATTAATAAAAAAAAATCTATTATCATCAAGTTTAAGCAATTGTCTTGTTTTGTTTTACATGCAAATTATAGTTTTTAGTATTCTATGATAGTAAATAGAGTTTCAATGAGCCTCCTACTAAGATTTTCTAACGCAATCGTCTAAGCCACATATTGGTCATGACATAATTTAATTAACCACAAAAAATAAAAAATAATAATTTAAATTATTTTCTTACCTGACAATCGTGGATTGTTTCAGAACCATTTGTTCTTACCCGATCAGTGACGTCAAGTACATAAAACCTAACTGGAATTTGGTGTTGGTCCCAGTTAACCCAGGTTATGTTGTATCTTATGGCAAGATTTCTCCTTGGTGCTTGAAATCCTTTTCTCATTTTGCACCGAAACTTATCTTGGCAACAAAGGACTCCTGCTTTATATTCGGGAGTAACTTTTCCATGGAATCCAACTGTCACATCATAAAAATTTTCAGGGAGATTAAACTGGTCACACCTACATTGAACACAAATTTTCTTATTTTCAACGCCTCGTGTATCAATGACCAGCAGACCCAACAACCATTGCTCTTCCCACCCTTTTGTAATATCTGCAGGGTTACCTATTTCAACCGCATATGGATAAGGAAGTTTTGTACTTGTTCCTCGCGTTTCACTTCCAGAACTCCATTGATGTGGAAGAATACCGTTGTTGCATGTTCCATCATTTCTTTTGTAAATGAGATCACCAGAAGGTTTGGTATGATCATTTGGATCTTGTGACACTGACATATTCTTCTTTATAATATATTTTAAAATAAACCAATGATGAATGTAAGTTTCATGCAATGGTACAGAGTTTCCATGTTCATCAACTAGATCAACATCAACGCTCTTGATTCCAACATGACCCTTTGGAAATTCAATATTAAACATTTGTTTATCTGCGACTTCTCCAGGCCCCACTTCAAACTTTTTTGACAAATATGTCGTTGATTGGATAACTTTTGGAGATTGTGGTTGTGAATAAGTTGTGCTTGATAGCATCACAAGTATTGATAATGAGGAAATGAATGATTTAGAGATTAATCTCATGTTTACCTGCACATAAATGATTATTGTTACATCATTAGTTATTGTCAATGCTTCTATAGTTATTATATTATGTTAATTAATAAATGAAAATACCGTAGCTAAGATTTTTTACTTCTTGAATTCCTTGGAATTTAAGTTAAAAACTTGTAGAATTCAATTTTGTGAAGATGTAGAGATCTTACATGTTGCCTACTTTTATAGTTGAAATCTAAAAGATTGGCATAACTTTGACGTGTAGATATTGCATGTTTCATACTTTTTTTTAACAATCCCAACACATATGTTGACTCCCATTTTTAGGTGTCTGAGGTGTTTGTATATGTTGTTAAGTAGTTTAACAACAAAAAAATTGTTAAAAATTTATCAGAAAATCTAAAAATACAAGTCATTTAGAAAATTCCTTTTATCTAGCTATTTTTGGAAATAAAAAGATTATTTTGAATACATCTCAGCAAAATATTTTACTCAACAATATTATTTACAAATATTAATTAGTTAGAGATATTGGTTACTATATTTTTCATCTAAAAAAAATGATACATATCAAGTAAGTTTTTTTAACAAAAGTAATCTAATCGTTATTGTGTATACCTGTTAACCGTTGGATCAATATAAAGTCATTTTTAATATACAATGTCATACCCCAAATTTTGACTAGATAGAAATTTTCATTTGTATTTTAAAGTTTTACTCGTATTTTAACAACCAGAATCTTTGCTTTATTTTTTACGCGTTCTTTTATTCGTTTTGAAGTATTTAAAACATTTTATTCGTACTGTTGATAGTTAAAATATTTTTATCCGTTTCGTAAGCAGTTAAATTCCATTTTGTTTCTTGCTTTAGATAATTAAAACTTTTGTTCTTATTTTTAGTTTTTTATTCGTTCTTTATCAGTTAAAAAGTTACGTATTCGTATTTTTAAAAGCCGAATAATTTTGTCGTCTCAGACGAAATTTCGACAGAGAGGTATTTTAAAATACCTCATTTGGTTACCGAAAGGGACATTTTTATTTTATTTTATTTATTTAGTTATTTAGTTCTTTTTATGTCATTTAAAATTAACTTTTAAATTTTTATTTAGTTTATTACCATTAATTTTCGTTTTTATTTTATTTTATTTTATTATTTCTTTTTAGTCTCTTTTGTCCTTGTCCATGTGTCTTGCTCCCATTGGTCTGTTCTTTCCTCTTGCCTAAGGCTCAGCTGCAGGGGCGTTTTGGTCTTTGCCCTGCAGCAGAGAACCCTAGGTATTTAAGCTGTCATTGTACACTGTAGCGCGTCAGAAAAAAGTCAGAGAAAAATCAGAGCAATTATTGCAGCCGCACAAACACCTTCACTCTTTCTCTCTCATTCAATTCTGGATCAAAAACTCAAAGAAATCATATGAATGTCTCATGAACACAACAAAATTCCAGCAAGCAAACCTAGCACAGATCTACAACAACAACATCAATCAACTTCGTTTGGGATAATACCAAACAAGTTTCAAAGCCATCTCTTCCATTTCGGATTCACACTTACAAGAGTAAATCGAATCGTTTCAACTGTTCAGAAGAACGAATCCGAACCTGTGCGACATCAACATACACAAACCGAAACAGAGGAGGAAAGAACAACAGTAAACGGACCGGATCTGAAACAAGTATTCATAGTTTTCCGTCTCTCTTTTTTCGTCGTTTTCTCCGATCTGAAACAGAGGTAATCGCCGTTTCATTCGAAGTCATATGTAGATCCGTTTATGTTTTATGTGTTACATGAGAAAAAATTTTGGAACTAAAAACTTAGATCTAGCTGGAATCCCTCACCCCTTTTGAAAAATAGTTACGAATTTGGACTTAGAAGAAGGAGAAGAAGCGTTTTGAACTAAAAAAAATTTTAAAAAATATAACGGAAGCTTCCGGCACGGCGGCGCCACCGTGGTGGCTCAACGGCCACCGCGCCGGAAACCTCACCTACCGCCACCTTGTGTTTTTGAGTTGTTTTTTTTTTTATTTTTTGCTTTTATAGTGCTCTTTTGTTTGGTAGGATTGTGTGTAAGCATGACCATTTACTAGATTTGTGACCTCAAGACTAGACCGTCAGATCTCAGATCTGACGGTCCAGGATGATCTTGGGAGGATTCACATATGTATTGGTCCTCTGCTCCCTGCTGTGTGTATTTTGTTTGAACCGTCAGATCGTAAATCTGACGGTCACTGTATTTCTGGCATTTATTTATTTTTTTGTGTGATTTTTTTTAAAACCATGTGATTAATCAAACGGCTGTGATGAATTGTTTCATGATTAAATTTGGATCTCCTGATTCATCGGACGGCCCAGATTTAATATACCTGAGCCAAACCCATGACCCATATTTTCGAACCGGTTCGACCCACCCAGGGCCCAGTTTTCCAAACCGACCCGTTTCTCTTGCTTAAGCCCAATATTTTCTACTGTTTTGCTAAATACACCACTGTTTTTCATTATTACACCTTTTTTTCTCAAAAATTTATTTTCTCTTTGTTTTCTTTCCCTTTAAAAATATTTTTGCTTTGTATTAATTGTTTATTTTACTGTTTTTATTTGTTTATATTATTTTGCATTACTTTTGTTTATCATCTCATGCATATTTAATTGTTATCATTTTTATTTTAGTATAATAGGTTTTATTGTGATTTAATTCATGCATTTTTCTTGCTTCTTGCTATTTATTTGTTTCTTGGAAATTTAGCATGTATTTAGGGACCATGTAATACTCATATAATAAACGTAGCACCGACACAAATCACATTTATTTTCCGCATTATGACATAAACCGCAATCGAGGACAAAAAACGAATTAGGGACAAAAATAGGTTAATTATTGGACTTTATTTATTTTTTTATTAAAATCAAACTACTAGTAATTTTAGGTTCATCTTCATTAACTTGAGAATTTACTTGGATCCAACATCCTTTGTAAATATCTCGCTTTTTTTATCACGTTACGTCGTTACGCTTAGTTTATTAATTCGCGTTTAGTTTAGAAAAATCTTTTTACCAAAAAAAAAAGTCGAATATGCAAAACTCAAAAAAATATTTTCTTAAGAAACTTTGGATCAATCCAAGTGCCTTTTCTTCCTTTTATTTTCTTAATCAAAAATTTAATCAATTTAACTTTCATTTTAGACTTGACTTTCTTGTAATTAAAATTTGACCAACCTCACTTTATTTTTTCTCATGCCTTGAGGCCTCTTTCCCCTTCTCAAAATCATTTTCAAAAATTATAAAATTAACCTAACTCACAAAAAACAATTTTGGAGAGTGAACTACATTGGTTTTGATCCTACTTGTGGGTATGTAGGCAAATGACCAAATCCTTCCAAATCAAATAAAAATAACACAATCTTACTTCTTCTCCCTCCATTTCTTTCACTTAGACTCTTAGGCATTTATTTTCAAAATAAGCGAATAATTAGCACAAGATAATTTAGCCAAGAGGTTCCTACGGAATACTGTAGTCGTTTAGGGTGCGTCAAACCTTCCCTTTTCGAAACCAACCCCCGGACCTAATCTCTAAGGGTTTTTTTCTCTTTTTCCCTTCCCAAAAATAAAAATAGAAAGTTCAAAGATTGAAGGTTGAATCTATCTATCTCGAAAATCACGAGCACATACAATAATACAATCTATCTCGCAATATCTTGTGGTGTCACCCGTTATCAATTATCATTACAAATAAAATTTAAGAGAATTTTATATTATTTTATATTTTACATATATGAGATTTTACTTTATATGTTTTAATAATACACTAAAATTTCAAAAAAAAAATCAGGGAATATGATTTGTTAAAAACAAAAATTAGTTGGTAATATTAGGTATTATATTTTGTTTTTGGTTTGCTTTCTGAATTCTATTTTGACTGATGTGTGTATGCATTATGACTCCTAACTCTAATATGCATAAAAAACAGTAAAGAACTTACAAAATTGGGTTGCCTCCCAACAAGCGCTAGTTTTTCGTCTTTAGCTCGACGCCTTTTTCGTTATGGTGGATGAAATGAAACGAACAACACATCATCTTTAGTAATCCTGCGCTTCGGGAGGAATTCCATGAATTTGAAGTATAGTTGATGTGGAGTCCAAATCCTCCCTAATCTTGGTTTGTTGAACAAGGCCCATATCTCGTCTATGAC
>Ga0228710_1005304_pt1 | contig 20068 bp, 14 predicted proteins | sample MedpolnodulmetaG_FD_177995 | JGI IMG/M metagenome (GOLD analysis project Ga0228710, IMG submission 177995) | Root nodule microbial communities from Medicago polymorpha collected in Santa Monica, California, United States - pink nodules | ecosystem: Host-associated > Plants > Roots > Nodule... | reverse complement strand
GCCAAGCACGGCGAGGTTGTTGTCGACGCCGGCAACGAGGCCATGATCGAAATCGAGCACTACCGAGAGGGACTTGATCGGATCGAGGCCGGCGAGTTTTCGGCCGGCCGCAAAGACGGAATGCAGGCCGGGCTTCAGCAGGCGATGGAGCGGGCCGCGCAGTTGGCTGTCGATGGAAACAGCTACCTCAGAGACGTTGCTGAGCAGGACCGGGATTTGCGACAGGCAATCGATCGCGAGGAAAAACAAGCCGAAGTTGATCGACAGAATGACGGGCGCGCAGATGTCATCAACCGCAACGACGATCGCCCGATGGAAGAAAAGGACAAGACGCCCGCAAATTTTGATGCTGCTGGCGAGCAGCAGCGTGATGGTAGCGAGGGCGAGGCAGAAGGGCGGCCGATCGACAGCAAGGCGCGCCAAGATCACAAGTTGGCGCCTACGGTCGATACTACAAATCACCTGCAAGATCGTCTAAACAAGGATCGGGAAGCCGCTCAACTCGGCGGAGAAATGCCACGGACTGACCCTGCACAACAGCATGTTTCTCGGCTCAAGGAGCTTGCGCGGGAGCAGTTTGAACAGAGGGAACGCGACCACGGTGACCGGGATCGCTAAGGCGATATGCTGAACACACGTCACCCAAAGCAACGACCCCAAAAGGGGACGAACGACGTCGTTCAGGTCGCCTATGGCTCGGCTATGCCCGCTTATTTTGGTGTCAATCGGATCCAAACGGCCAAATGAGGAGTCGGGTGCGATCGAGCCCTCTGCTGAAAGTGACCGCTATTATCCTCGAGCGCCTGTTCGGGCGTCTCGCCGTATCGGGCATATGGAACCGCTTCCTTCCGTCCGATCCGCCCCGCCCGTTCAAGTTCGACCGGGACGACTCAGATCTCCGTACGCGACCCGCGCGAAACGGTGAAAACGCCAGCAACTGGATACAACGTCCAGACGACTCACGCCACGTTCAGACCTCATATTGAATCTTCTCCAGGATGACGTCGACACCGAACCTGAGCGGGTCCGTGGCCGGAAGATCGTATTCCTTGGTCAGGGACGCCAGATAGTCGCGGGCCTCCTTTTCATTAAGGGCCTCGGTATTGGCGGCGATGCCTACACATTTGATGAAAGGGTTCGTCAGCCGTCCGCATGCAATCGTCAGATCGATGACATCGCGGATGGTTGGTATCGGTACCTGCACGCCACGCATGGTCGTGCGCGTCGGTTCGTGACAGACCACGAATACGTCGGGCTGCGAACCATGTAGGAGGCCAAGGGAGACGCCAGCGAAGCTCGGGTGGAAGAGGGAGCCCTGACCCTCGACGAGATCCCAATGGCTGTCCGTTTCCGCGTCGGGACTGATCCACTCTGCGGCGCCCGAGATGAAATCGGCCACCACTGCGTCGACAGCAATCCCCCGCCCGGAAATGAATATGCCGGTTTGGCCAGTGGCGCGGAAGTCAGCATCCCAGCCCTTAGCGCGCATCGCGGCTTCAAGACTGAGCGCGGTGTACTTCTTTCCGACGGAGCAGTCGGTTCCGACTGTCAGGAGGCGACGGCCACGACGTTTGGTGCCTTTGCCCGTCAAAAATGTGCGATCGGGGATGCGCACGTTGTGAAGGCTGCGCTCGTTGCGCTTCGCTGCAGCAGCGATTGCCGGAATAGCCTCGAGTGTCACATGGAGGCCGGAGGCGACATCGAGTCCGGCCTCCAATGCCTCAACGATGCTGCTGATCCAGCTTTCCTTGAGGATGCCGCCCGCGTTGGCTACGGCGACAATCATGGTTTCGGCCCCCTGGGCTTTGGCGTCGCTCGGCGCCATGTCGTTCAGGTGCACGTCGGCCTTGCACTCGCTGAGCCTCCACTGGCCGATGCACCAGCTTTTGCGCCAGTGTGCGATGCCGGCTGCTGTCTTGACAGCCAGGTTGTCGGCCGCGTCTCCGAGGAACAATAAAAAGGGGCGTTTCAACTCCATCGCCCTGCCATCCGGATAATAATTATGCTGTTAGTCTCCAGTGTCTGTAGCGTGAACCTCACGGTCCATGATTGCTCTGAAGCAATGCGCCGTCGAGACGGCCCATTGCCTCTCTTGCCGCGAAAGGAGCCAAGCACCTCGGCACGCCGCTTGAATCGTCATTTGAGACGTTCGTCACGTTGATATCGGCTTAATGCTACTTGCGAAAGGTCTTCTGCATAATTCGCGATTGACCACCATCGGAACTCTCGGGTGAATTTGGTGGCACATTGCGGCATGGCGTACTGGTGCCCGCGGCTTTCAAGGCTTCGTGGCGTCGGAAACGATGAGCTTGACGCATCTGAGGCCGGGCGGATCAGCTTGCCCCGAACATCGATCTAACTCGCTCGGCCGCTGCGGTGCTCATCTACTCGCCCATTGGTGATGCCGCTTGCGACTGGAATGGAAGCAACGTCGGAGATTAGCCCCATAGACTCATGCCTGCTGCGAGTTTCCGCCGTCGCTGGTTCCGCGGATTTTTTCCAGCAGATGCAGAACTAGGCTTAGCGAAATATTAATTTAACAAAAGTTCATAGAACAGAAATACGCATCTCAATCATTTCAAAAAAACGTCAGAAGAAGGTGGAGCATTTCTGCGAGCCTTATGTCATAAGGCGTGTTGTATTCGCTCTGCTTAGCTGTCCCAGAGCATTAATATGTTTGGGACGGTAAATACGTTTCTTCTGAGAGGAAGGACCCATGTCAACATCAGATCCTAGCGCTACGCGCGGCACTCGTTTCCGCAACACCGCCTCCCTTATCGATCAAACACGAAGCTACTTCGAAGCGGCTCACCATCGTGGTCTCATGGCGGTTTACGGTCGTTCCTTGGAGGGGAGAGCGGTCTTACTCACAGGAGGCGAGCGTCAAGGAAATACCATCATTGACTATGTGCGCTGTTGTTACCTCGGCCTTGACAATCATCCGGCTGTCGTTTCCGGCGCGATCTCTGCGATAGAGGAGTATGGGTCACTCCACTGGTCGTGTGCGCGCACCCGACTGAATTTTGGGCTCATAGGTGATCTTGAGGGTGCGCTTTCCAACCTCTTTGGGGCACGCGTTATCGCCTACTCAACTGTCATGGTTGCCAATATGGGGGCGCTGCCAATCATCGCCTCTGGACATCTCACCAATGGCCACAAGCCGGTCATGGTATTCGACCGCCTCGCCCACGCTTCGCTAGCCGCTCATAAGGCGGTCGTAGCGCAGGAGACGCAGGTCGAGACAATTGCTCATAATGACCTCGATGCTCTCGAGGACATTTGCCGCAAGCATACAACCGTCGCGTATGTGTGCGATGGCGTCTATTCAATGGGCGGCTTCGCGCCGATCGAGGGGCTTCTCCAGTTGCAGGAGAAGTATGGTCTTTTTCTCTACATCGATGATGCCCATGGGATCTCCCTTTTTGGTGAAAGGGGCGAAGGCTTTGCGCGATCGCAAATGCCTCGTGGGCTCGGTGAGCGCACGATCGTCGCGGCGTCCCTCGGAAAGGGCTTTGGCGCATCGGGTGGCATGCTCATGCTCGGAACGGAGAATCAGGAAACGCTATTTCGCAGGTACTCGCTTCCGCATGCCTTCTCGGCTGCGCCTAACCTCGCAGCCGTCGGCGCAGCCCTTGCTTCGGCAAACATTCACCGGACCAACGAACTCAAGGTTCGCCAACGTCAACTGGCGGAACGGATCGCCCTCTTCGATGAGCGTATCGAGACAAATCAGCGGAGCGTCCCTCTGCCAATTCGCATGGTCAAGTTCGCCACCGAGTACGCGGCATTCGATCTTGCAGAGCGCCTGCTAGATGATGGGATATATACATCCGTCACGTTCTTCCCGACGGTTGCTCGCGGTCAGGCTGGAATACGCATCTGCTTGACGTCAAGTCACAGCCTGGCGGACGTGGAGCGGCTCTGCGACAAGATTCAGAGCTACCGATCAACTGAGCTTTCTGCGGGCAAAGTCCCCGAATGACATCGATCCAGACACGGCCCGTGCCGGTATAGGATTGATCTTCAACTGAAGGAGATCAGCCACGAATTGCGCAGCCTCCGCCTCGGGGAGCCACGCACAGGAGCGTCCACGAGGCGCCCTTTGCAGGCGGCAGCTGCCAACGGCGCTCACGTCGCTGAAGGCTGCGATAGAATGGAATCAAATGCCAGAAACTTCTATGCTACACCAAGCCCTGTCACGTCTCTACGAAGCAGCCGGGCACCTCGACATCACCGCGGACGTTTTCGAGAAACTCAAATCGCCGCGCGAGACCACGCAAGCCCGTCTCGTCATCCGCATGGACGACGGCTCGAGCAAGTCCTACCCCGCTTGGCGCTGCCGCTATGACGACACGCGCGGCCCCACCAAGGGCGGCATCCGCTTCCACCAGGATGTGACTATCGACGAGATCGAGACGCTCGCCTTCCTGATGACTATGAAGTGCGCGCTTATCAATCTACCGTTTGGCGGTGCCAAGGGCGGCGTGCGGGTGGATATTCACAATCTGTCCGCGACCGAACAGGAGCGCCTCGCCCGCCGATATGTTCAATGTTTCGCCAAGGTCATCGGTCCAAACCGGGACATCCCGGCGCCTGACGTATATACCAATTCGACGATTATGGCCTGGATGGCCGACGAATATGCCGCTATCGTTGGCGAGGTCACCCCAGCGGTGATCACCGGCAAGCCCATCTCCCTCGGCGGCTCGCTCGGACGGGAGGACGCGACAGCCCGCGGCGGCTACTATCTCGTCCTACACCAAGCGCAAAAGCTCGGATTGCGGCCTGGCGCGAGGGTGGCGATTCAGGGCTTCGGCAATGCGGGCAAGCACATAGCGCAGCTGCTTGGAGCCGCCGGACTCAAGATCGTGGCGGTCACGGACTCGAAGGGGGGGGTCCAGTGCTCCTCGGGACTCGACGTCGATAAGCTCACTTCCGCAAAGCGGCAGGGGCGCAGCGTCACCAGCCTTGCAGGCCCAGACGGCGTCTGCACGCTTCCTGCCGACGAGCTTGTTTCTGTCGATTGCGAGCTGCTCGTTCTGGCCGCCCTGGAGGACATGGTTCACGCAGGAAATGCCGCACGCGTAAAGGCTCCCGTCATCCTCGAACTCGCCAACGCGCCCATAACCCCTGAAGCTGATAAAATCCTCAACGCCAAGAACGTCGTTGTTCTCCCTGACATCCTGGCAAATGCGGGTGGTGTCACCGTTTCGTATTTCGAATGGGTGCAGAACCGGCAAGGCGATTCCTGGCCGATCGAGCAGGTGCATGCGCGGCTGAAGACAAGGATGGAGCAGGAAGGAGACGCGGTCTGGACGCTCGCCCAGGAGAAGGGCATTACCCTGCGCGGCGCCGCCTATGTGCACGCTTTCTCTCGGCTTGCGGGGGCCATAGGGGCACAAGACATGCAGCATTTCCTCATAGCTGAGGCCCCGAAACGGTGATGATGGGGTGGCCGCCTACAGCGGCCACAAGATGAGGCGTCCATTGGTGAGATGACAAAGCGGAATTTCCAGGCAGCGACCAAGCCTTCTCGTACCCGTCTGCTTTTCATACAGAGAGCATTTTCCTGCGATGCTGCGCTTGTTGCGTACTGCAACAAAACCTTAGAGATATTGGATAGGAGTGATACCGGGATGCAGAGTAACGCCGAGAGCAATGCAGCGGCGCAGCACGACCCGGCGAAGGGGGCGAGCAAAGTGGATCTCGCTCCGATTACGCGGCATGCCCGACTCGGTGATATGGCCTACGAGGCGATGAAGGAACAGCTGGTTCGCGGTCACTTTCTGCCGAGATGTAAGTTGACGGTGCGCGGCGTTGCCGATGCGCTCGGCGTGAGCTCCACGCCTGCTCGCGACGCCTTGAATCGCCTCACCGCTGAAGGTGCGCTCCAATATTCCGGCCCGAAGACGGTCATTGTGCCCTATCTAACAATGGAAGCGCTGCAGGAAGTCACCGCTATGCGGCTCGCTCTTGAAGGATTGGCGGCAAAGCGCGGGGCGAAAAACACACGGCCGGGCCTTCCTGAAGCGCTTGAGGAAATGCAGGCGAGAATGAATGACGGCTTAGAAAAGCGGCGATACGCCGACGTGCTCTGGACGGACAAGGAGTTCCACTTCGCAGTCTATAGGCAATCCGACATGCCACATTTGGTGTCGACCATCGAGGCACTTTGGCTGCGGATTGGCCCCTCCAGTCACGACTTGTACACGGACTTTGCTACCCAAAGAAGTGGCTTATACAATCACCAGGTCGTGGTTGAGAGCCTTCGAGAAGGCGATGCCGAGTCCGTGGGAGCGGCTTTTGAACGCGATATTCGCGACGGCTATCGATGCCTGAAGCGGGCCATCCGAGCTAGGGGAGAGCAGGTTAGTGATTAAGTTCGCAGAAGACTTGCATCGGTGCATTACCTGTGATGATGTTGCAACATAATGGTAGAAGGTGATGCTTCCCATAATTGCTTTAACGAAAGGCCTGATATGATGTTGCCGGGACTCACTGCTGGCACTAGCTTGCCCAACGCCGAATCCGCTACATTGTTTGCACGGGGCTGCACGGTCTTTCCCGGGGGCACAACACGGGCCACTATTGAACGCGATCCCACGCCGCGCTACGCTTTAAAAGGTGAAGGCGCCTATCTGGTTGACGTCGACGGGCAATGCTTTCTAGACCTCAACAACAATTTTACGACTCTGATTCATGGCCATGCTTTCGCCCCGGCGCTTGATGCCGTGGCGCGTCTCCTTCGCGATGGCACCTGTTTTTCCAATCCCACGGTTCACGAAATAGATCTTGCAGAATTGCTGGTCGATCGCATTCCGGCGATCGAGCAGGTTCGCTTCGTCAACACCGGTACGGAGGCCGTCATGTTTGCCATCAAGGCTGCGCGGGCCTTCACCGGACGTTCGGGCATTGCCAAGATTGAAGGCGCATATCATGGATCCTATGACTGGGCTGAGGCAGGCCAACGAGGGACGCCTTCAACGTGGGGATCGCCCGAGGCACCAGCCGCCGTCCCGGCTTATGCAGGCACTCCGGATTCGGTTGCCGATGAAGTCGTGGTTATTCGCTTCAACGACGCAGAAGGCGCACGTCGCCGAATCGCGGCCGCCGCCGATCGCCTTGCCTGCGTCTTGCTCGATCCAATGCCCAGCCAATGTGGCCTTATTCCACCTGATTCCGACTTCATCGCCGCTGTCGTCGAAACCGCTAGGCACCATGGCATTCTCATCGTTTGCGACGAAGTGCTTAACCTCCGACAAGGGTATCGTGGGGCCTCCGCACGATATGGGATCGAGCCTGACTTGGTTGCCGCCGGCAAGATCATCGGTGGCGGTTTCCCGATCGGTGCCATCGGCGGGTCGCGCCGTGTAGTAGGAGTCTTCGACGGACCGACCGGACAGGCCAGAGTGGCACAGGGTGGCACCTTCTCGGCAAACCCGATCTCCATGGTTGCTGGCCGTATCAGCATGGAGGGCATGACGTTGGCGGCTTTCGCTCGATTGGAGGCAATGGGTGATCGCCTCCGCACTGCCCTCACCGCTGCCATTGAACGACGACAGGCCCATTATGTCGTCAGTGGTGCAGCATCGCTCTTCCGTATTCATCCTAAGGCTATGTTGCCGCGCGACTATCGCGAATGCTATCCGTTGTCTGACGAAGCAGCCTCGATGAAGGCGATGGGCCGTTTCTTCCAAAACGAGGGTATAATTCTTCCTGTTGGCGCGGCTGCCTGCCTTTCTACCGCCATGACCGACGCTGATATCCACAAGATAGTGGATGTCTTTGAACAGTTCTTGACGTCGGGCACTGGTGGGGAAGGGGAGGCATACAGATGAACGCTCCCGCGAAATCGAGCTCAACTACGGTCCGGTGCGAGACTGTTGCTGAACGCGTCGCGCGCGCACTTCAGCGCCATGGCGTAGACACTATCTTCGCCCAAAGCCTTCCCTCCGCTGTGATCCTTGCAGCGGAAAAGATCGGTATTCGGCAGGTCTCGTATCGACAGGAAAATATGGGTGGGGCCATGGCCGATGGATATGCCCGTCGCTCCGGCAGGGTTTCTGTCGTCGCCGCCCAAAACGGCCCCGCCGCAACTTTGCTCGTTCCACCGTTAGCCGAAGCACTGAAAGCCAGCGTTCCGATCGTGGCGTTGGTTCAGGAGGTCGAGCGCGACCAGGCCGACCGCAATGCCTTCCAAGAGATCGACCATGTCGCACTTTTTCACGCCAGCGCCAAGTGGATCCGCCGCGTCATGGTTGCCGAACGCATCGATGACTACATCGATGCGGCTTTTACCGCCGCGGCTTCCGGCCGCCCCGGCCCAGCTGTCCTTCTGTTACCAGCGGACTTATTGCGTGAACACGCACCGGAACCCGCTTTCGCGCGCAAGGCCAATCTCGGTTATTGGCCTTTGGATCGCATGCAACCCGATGCGGCTTCTATTGAAACAGCCGCCCGCGCAATCGCGCAAGCTCGTGCGCCGGTGATCATCGCTGGGGGTGGTGTTCATGCCGGCGGCGGTGCGGCGGAACTCGCGGACCTTCAGGAAGTAGCTTCGCTTCCGGTATTCACCACGAATATGGGAAAGGGGGCGGTGGATGAGCATCATCCACTATCGGCGGGTGTGTTGGGATCGCTCGTCGGACCTGGATCCTTGGGACGCCACAGCCGGGTGGTTCTCGATGAAGCCGATCTAGTGCTGCTTGTCGGAACTCGAACCAATCAGAATGGTACGGACAATTGGCGGCTCATCCCCCCGGCGGCCAAGATCGTACATATCGATATCGATCCAGGCGAAATTGGTCGGACCTATGAAGCTCTGCGTCTAGTAGGCTCCGCGGCCGAAACTCTTCGTGCATTGCGCAAGGCGTTATCAGAGCAATCGCTGATAGCGCGCCAGCAGGCCAGAGCCGGCCTAGAACGCCGGATTGCTGCAGCGTGGCGCGATTTCGAGCAAGACCGATACACTATGGCGCATCGGGATGGTGCTCCAATCCGGCCCGAATACCTTATGCGCGAGCTTCAATCCCGTTTGACTCCCGACACTACGATCGTTTCCGACGCCAGCTATTCGTCTTTCTGGATGACAGGGCAACTCCGTAGCGTAAAGGCCGGAATGCGTTTCATCACGCCGCGCGGTCTGGCAGGGATTGGATGGGGACTGCCGCTTGCAATTGGAGCAAAGGTCGCGCGTCCGGACCATCCGGTCCTCGCTATTGTTGGCGACGGCGGATTTGCCCACAGCTGGGCGGAACTGGAAACGCTCGTTCGCTCCGGCATCGCACTCACCATCGTCGTTCTCAACAACGGCATTCTAGGTTTTCAGAAGCACGCCGAAACAGTCAAGTTCAAGGAATATACGAGCGCATGCCACTTCAGTGCGGTTGACCACAGAAGGATTGCGGAAGCCTGTGGCTGTGCTGCGGTCCGCGTTGAACAGGCAGACGAGCTTGGGGCAGCGCTTGACCGCGGACTTGCCGGGCAGGCGTCGCTTCTCATTGATATGATCACCGATCCAGCCGCTTTTCCGCCGATCTCCCTGTTCGAGAAGATGGAGGATGATGCGTGACAAATCCGCCAGTTGCTATCGTGTCCGGCGGTACAGGCGGCATTGGTCTGGCCTGCACGGAGCATCTTCTTGCCACCGGACACCGGGTGGCTGTCTTTAGCCAACATGCCGCGTACGTCGAAGCGGCGCGTGAGGGCTTCGCGCGAAAATTCGGCAAGGATGCTGTCCTCGCTGAAACGGTGGACCTGCGTCAGGCTGATGCCGTGGAGCGTTTCTTTGAAAAGGTCCGGACGACCTGGAGTTCGCCGACAGTTCTTGTCTGCAATGCGGGGTTTTCGCCGAAACGCGATGGTCAGAGTCTCACCTTCGATGCCATCTCGCTGGAGGAGTGGAATGACGTACTGGCAGTCAACCTGACCGGCGCCATGCTGTGCTGCCAGTTGGCTGCGCCGGCCATGGCCGCACAAGGTTTCGGGCGCATAATCTTCATCGGCTCGGTCGCGGGCAGGGGTCTGCCAAGGATTGCAGGCGCAAGCTACGTCGCCTCGAAAGCCGCCCTGGCGGGATTGGCACGATCACTGGTCAGCGAATATGCCAGCCACGGCGTCACCATCAATACTGTGGCGCCCGGACGCATCCTCACAGAGATGACCGGTGCGCCGGCCAGCCCGGCCAATCAGGCCGCGCTGGCCCGAATCCCGTCCGGCCGTTTTGGGTTACCTGAAGACGTCGCGGCAGTAGTAGCGTTCCTTGCCTCCGAGCAGGCCGGCTTCGTCAACGGTGTGATCATCGACGTCAACGGCGGGGAATATGTCGCGCCGTAGCCAACTATGGAAGAGTTCGGAGTAGATCGTGAAAAATGCGCAGAGCGTGGTTTGAAGCTTGAACGATCTGTTCGATCGCAAGAATGCAACGAACTCTGCCGCGTCGATGGTCACGTAGCTCCATGCCGAAATCGCGGAAAAGGGGCGGAAATCTGGGAGAGACGAGGCAATCGCTTCACCGACTCGTCTCCGGCATCCTCGTGTTCAATATCGGACACCGCCACCTTGGCTTCCTGGTGATCACGATCCAGGACGAAGTCTTTGCAGAAGACCTCGACACTATCGAGGCATCGATCCTCGAAGCACGCGGTTGCCGGCTGCCGGGCCGGCCGCTATCGCGGTCACCCATGCCGGGGCGCATGATCCGCGCCCTCACAAGGAATAGAAGCGAGGCCTGCGGTCGCCGCAGGCGTCGTGGGAGGACACCCGATGGCCCTGACGCCCGCAATCACCAGACACATCCGGCGACCGAAGATCTTCGCCTCCCTCGACGAGGTCACACGGTCTTCCGGGCAGCCGGCCGGCGCCGTCTTCGATGTCTCCAACCCATCGACCGGCGAGCTACTGGCGACGCTTCCCGACATGGGGATCGATGACGCACGCGCGGCTATCGACGCGGCCGCCCTCGCCCAGCCTCTCTGGGCCGGCAAGCCGGCCAAGGATCGCAGCATCATCCTGCGCCGCTGGCATGACCTGATCGTCGAGCATGCCGACGACCTCGCTGCGATCCTGACGGCCGAAATGGGCAAGCCCGTCGGCGAGGCAAAGGGAGAAGTCCTGCACGCCGCATCCTATGTCGAGTGGTACGCGGAGGAAGCCAAGCGCGTCTACGGCGAGACCTTCCCGGCACCCGCCAACGATCGGCGTATGCTCGTGATCAAGCAGCCGGTCGGCGTAGTCGGCACGATCACGCCCTGGAATTTCCCGGCCTCGATGGTCGCCCGCAAGATTTCCCCGGCGCTTGCCGCCGGCTGCACGATCGTCCTGAAGCCCGCCGAACAGACGCCGCTGGTGGCAGGTGCGATGTTCGCTCTTGCCGAGAAGGCAGGCTTCCCTGAAGGCGTACTCAATCTCCTCTACGCCTCCGAAGGCGCACCGATCGGGCGCGAACTCTGCGGCAATCCCAAGGTCCGCAAGATCAGCTTCACCGGATCGACGGAGGTCGGAAGGCTGCTGATGCGGCAATGCTCCGACCAGATCAAGAAGGTGAGCCTCGAGCTCGGCGGCAATGCCCCCTTCATTGTCTTCGACGACGCCGATATCGACGAGGCGGTGGACGGCGCGGTCCAGGCGAAATTCCGCAATGCCGGCCAGACCTGCGTTTCGGCGAACCGCATTTATGTGCAATCCGCGGTGCATGACGCATTCGCCGAGAAGTTCGTCGCGCGCGTGCGCGAACTCACCGTCGGCGACGGCTTTGCCCCCGGCGTTACGATCGGCCCGATGATCGACGCCCATGCGATCGACAAGATCGAGGCGCATGTGTCCGATGCCATTGCCAAGGGTGCCGAAGTGCGCTGCGGCGGCAACCGCATCGGGACGGCCGGCACGTTCTTCGAACCGACCGTGCTTACAGGCATCTCGCACGACATGCGTGTTGCCCAGGAAGAGACATTCGGGCCGATCGCCCCGATCATCCGCTTCGAGACTGCCGAACAGGTGGTGGCCGAGGCGAACGATACGATCTACGGTCTCGCGGCCTATTTCTACGCCGAGAACCTCAAGCGGGTCTGGCATGTCGCCGAGGCTTTGGAATACGGCATGGTGGGCATCAATACGGGCCGCATGTCTTCCGAGGCCGCTCCCTTCGGCGGCATCAAGCAATCCGGCATCGGCCGCGAGGGCTCCCGCCACGGTCTCGAGGACTATCTCGAGATGAAATATCTCTGCATCGGCAATATCTGACCGGCCATGTCACGGCCGATCAGATTCAATCAGACGCGGAGAAGCGGAAGCGTATGGCGGGCGGTCATCAGTTCCTCGCCGCTCGGTGACGTGAAGCGAGACGCGGCTCCCATGGAGATGACACACGCCCACATCGTTCTCGGATTCAAAGATGCGGTTTGCCACTCGGCAGGCCAAGTCCGTTTCAGTGCTGGACACGCTGAACCAACCACCATCTCGATGCCACGCTTGCACCGTATCGGCGGCAATAGCGAGTTTGCCAAGGCGATCCGGTACATCAAGTCGCGCTGGTAAGCGTTTTCCGTCACGCTACTGAGGGAACACCTTGAGATGAACAACAATGCCGCAGAGCGGGCAATTTGCGCTTTGCCCCTCGGGAGCAAGTATTATCTCTTCAGCGGCTCAGATGCCCGGCGGAGAGCGTGCTGCCGTCATCTCTACAATCGTCGAGACCTGCAATCGGGCGGTGTCAACCCACAAACAGGATCGACAAACTCCTCCTTGGAACTGGTCTCCTCTCCTCAATCATAAGCCCACGTAAGTCCACAGCGGAACACTAATCCGACGCAGACCGAACGCCACCGGTCAACACGCCACGCTTAAACTGCCAACATGCCGTGGCTCGGCTATTGCACCGCGTTCAGCTTATAGAAGGCACCCGGGAGGATACAACAATCGGTGTGCTGCATGTTATCGCCCGCGTCGCCACAGCCGCCTCAGCCGCGTTCGGAATATGTGTCCGGCGATGCCAGAAATGCGACTGCACCAACGTCACGGGTCATGTTGTTTTTAAACCATTTTCTCCTTTTTTATGGTACATGCAGGTCATCTGCAAACGGGCGGGGAGACAGCCAGCGCTTACTCTGACTAACCGGCTAAATTCGTGCCGCGGCACGCGCGCCCTTTGAATTGATGCAGAAGCTGTGGCGCTCGCGGCGCGTTCGTCCATTAGGATGCCGAAGAGGACCGGGCGGGCCTTGCCGGTTGAGAAGCGTTTGTAGCAGGAAGGTACCATCGCGATGACAAAACGACAAATTCGACTTTATGGAACGACGATTCACTGGCCGCTGTTTTGGGACCAGCGTCCCGTGTTGAGTGGGGAAGCGTTCCATGAGCTGACCAAGCGCGCCGTTCATGCGGGTCGGACCCAGGTTATGTCAGCCGGAGGGACTGGCAAGTATTGGGACGCGCCAAGAAATTCAACCTTACGGCAATGGTTATTTAAACCAACCAAATTGGTTGAGCCGATTACCTTTATACGGGGTTGCGCTGATGAAGCCACTGGTCCTAATCTGTTCGCAAGATGAGGAGCTTTACCTGGTCCTCAGCCATATTCTGGAAGTGGATGGCATGGAGAGTGAGTTGACAACCGATGCCAATGAACTGCTTGAAATGACGCTCACACGGGAGCATCAGGCGGTGATATTGGATTGCCAGCCGGCGAGCGTGGCGGGCGGCACAACCTTTGCAAGTGTTAAGCAGGAGCTCTGCAGCAGGTTGCCTGTTGTTGCCCTGGTTGCGCCCGGCGCCGAAACCCAGCTTCTCGATCTCTTTAAGGCCGGGATTGACCAGATCCTCTTGCGGCCACTTGTGCCGGCAAAGCTGCTCGACTATCTGAACAAGACTATAGCAATGGGACAGGAAAGATTTAGAGCAGTTGGAAACGGGCGCTCGCTCTTCTTTGGTGATCTACAGATGGACCTCGTTAGCCAATGTGTTCGTCACAACGGGCATGAAATTCATCTCGGATTGACCGAGTTCAATCTGCTGCGACACCTTCTTGAGAATCCTGGCAAGGTCTTCAGCCGGGAGGAACTGATTAACGCAGTCTGGCCGGACAACATCCACGTCTGTGTACGCACGATCGACGTACATATCAGCCGCCTCAGAAAGACGCTAACGGGGGCCTCGTGCAACAGATATATCCGTACCCTCAGGTCACGCGGGTACTCGCTCGAGAAGTTGGGCGGCTGAGCAGAGATCAATTGCAACACGGCACCCCGGTACTGGGTGGTCCACAAACCGGCCCCGAGTTTTGCGCGACTCCTAACTGCAAGGGCCGTCCCGGGACGAGCGACAATGGGAGAGGATCCGCTTTAACGTGGGCTAACCTGAAATCTTGAGGGACATTCCAATGAGCGTCGATTTTGATTTCTATCTTGCCGTTCGTACAGCCCTGGAATTTGACGCGACCAAGCATCCGAGTTGGGTCAAAGCGTGGTTCGTGCCTCGGCGAGTAGCCGATCTGAAAGAACACACGAAGTCAGAAAAGATGATCGGCGATAAACAGAAAACCGTCGGCAGTCGCTTGGAGCCAAACGAAGACCAGCAATGACAGTGCCCATCGGCGGCTTGGATGCTTCAAAACTGAAGATGCCACGGTGTAGATGGAGACCCGCTGTGGCGAGGCTTGTTTTCTGGGCGAAGCATTTCGTCGGAGCAAGCATCAGTGGATGCGATGGTCCGGAAGCTTTCCAAGCGCGTACCCTTCACTTTTGTCACGAGGTAGGGCCTACAGTTTATGGTCTCTACCGCCAGGTCGTCGAATCGGGAAATGAATGCGCTGTAGTGGCTCCGTTCCTTACTCCCAAGCGTCCCGACCGGGGGCGACAAATCGTCCGGACACGATGAGAGTTTGGCACGGCTGCACCGGCATAAGGCTGCAAACTGGTGTGACGCAAGCTTTACAAAACCTTCGCAATCAAAGGGCGCAGATGATGCTATACCGAGCAAGTTTATGGTCAGAACTGCCGAAAGCTAAAGTCGGTAGGCTCGGACCGCCCACAGCACGCAGTCGGGTGAATAAAAATGTCAAGAAGAGCGCTCATCCTGATTGAAGGCGGAACGCACACCGGAATGCCTTACGTCCAAGCGGCCCAACGTCTGGGCCTTCACCCAATTACTTTGTCCGCCGATCCGGGAAGGTACGACTATCTTGCGGCGGAAGGATGTGATTCAATCCGTGTTGACACGCACAACATCGACGTGCTGATCGGCGAATGTTCGCGCCTGCAAGCGACTTATGAAATCGCCGGCATTACGAGCGTCGGAGATTTATTCTACGCTACGGTTGGCGAGCTCTGCCGTTACTTCCATCTACCAGGTCCGAACCCGGAATCCGTTGCCCAGTGCAGCGACAAGTACGTGCAACGTCAGCTCCTTGCCAAGGCGGGTGTCCTCGTACCTGCTTTTCGGCTGGCAGTAAACGCGATGGATATAGAAGGGTCTATCGCGGAGATCGGCTTGCCGGTCGTTGTTAAGCCGGCCGTGGGCACGGGCAGTCGCGGTGTCCGATTGTGCCGCAACGTGGATGAGGTAACCGAACACGCAAAATATCTGTTTGGCGAGAAGCAGACGTGGCAGTCCTCGCGCGGGATCCTGATCGAGGAGTTCGCCCAAGGCCCCCTCTATAACGCTCTGATTATGGGTAATGAGGTCATTGGGGTTGGTATCGCGTTGTATGGCGCTCCACCGCATTTTGTCTGTCGTCAGATGAGTTATCCGGCGCAGGCAACTGACAACCAGTACAAAAGTGTCGTTGATCTCTCGCTAAATTGTTTACGAGCTCTCGGCCTTGGCTGGGGGCCAACGAACGTTGAGGTCCGCTGGACGCAACATGGCCCGATGGTCATTGAAGTCAATCCGCGTCTTGCTGGCACGCCCGACCCTGAATTGGCCCACCTCGCTTACGGTCTCGATCTAATTACCGAGCATATTAAACTAGTCACGGGGCAAGAATGGGACTTGAGCAGGCGGCAATCGCAGGTTACGAGCGCCCGGTTCCTAGTCCCCGATTGCGACGGCATCCTCGATTGGATAGACGGCGTGAGTCAGGCGGCCGCTTTGCCGGGCGTCGCTGAGGTAAAATTGCACATCCAACCCAAGACACCGATCGTTAGGAAAGGCGACTCAAGTGACCGGATCGGATACGTCATCGCCACCTCACCGGACTTTGCTCAGACCGAGGCAATACTTCAACGCGCCGTCGATCTTATTCGGTGGTCGATCAAACCATTTTCGCTGCAGGAAATTGCGCGGTTGGCAGCACTCGGAACCGCCTCCTAATCTAAAGATTTAGCTGTAGCTTAAAGAGGTGAGGAAAAGCTTCTCGGCGATTGCCATGAAGTGCGCAGCCGTTACTAGAAGGTCATGAAGGCGACCAATGGCGCGAGCTCAGCACGTTCTACCACATCGTTCGAACAGAGGACCCGGGCACAATCGACAATAACAACGGAAGCTCACCTATAAGGCCATCCGCAATGCTGCCGAGAACATCCGCGTTCGTACTGTCTAGATACAAAACGTTCCGTTCCCTCTGGTCAGCTTCACTTATATCGAACCTTGGCAGCTTGATTGAGGGAGTGGGTGCGGCATGGCTAATGACGAGCATTGCAGCGTCGAATGAAATGGTGGCGCTCGTCCAGTCAGCGGCTACTCTGCCGGTCATGATTTTTGCATTTGGCGCAGGAGTGCTCGCGGACAACTTTGATCGCCGGCGGATCATGTTCGTGGCGCAGTTGCTGATGCTCTGTGTATCAGCTGCCCTGGCGCTTCTCACCTACGCGGGAACGGTCACACCTTGGATCTTGTTAGTCCTCACATTTATGATTCGCTGCGGTTGGGCGCTGCACGAACCATCCTGGCAGGCGTCCATGGGGGACATAGTGTCCCGTGAACATCTGCAGAGCGCGGTTGAACTCAACAACATGAGCTACAATCTCATGCGCTGCATTGGACCAGCAATTGGCGGTTTAATCGTCTCAACAATCGGTGGAGCCTTTGCTTTTCTGATTAATGCTTTTTGTTATTTCGCCCTAATCATTGCGCTCTGGCGATGGAAGCCGGAACCTGTACCAAAATCACTCCCGCGGGAGCCGTTCAGTAGTGCGATGGCCGCCGGCGGCCGTTATGTGGCCTTGTCGCAGGACCTTCTCAAGGTGATGTGCCGGAGCTTTGCGTTCGGTGTCACGGCGATTGTCATCCAGGCGCTGCTGCCCCTAATTGCACAGGACCACCTTGGGGGCAATGCTACAACCTATGGCATTATGCTCGGCTTCTTTGGTTTTGGCGCGACTTGTGGGGCGCTTTCTCACGAAGTTGTGCGGGGAGTCCTCAGAGATGAGTGGGTCATCCGGGCCGCATTCTTTGTACTGGCATTAATTTGCTTGTTTCTCGCATGGAGCCAATACGTTTGGCTGAGCTGCCTCATTCTCATGATTGCTGGCGCGGCTTGGGTGCAGGTATGGCCGCTGTTCAATGTTACTGTTCAACTTTCGACGCCGCGTTGGGTCGTCGGGCGGGCCTTGTCACTCTATCAAGCGGCTGCGGCTGGCGGCATGGCGGCGGGCAGCTGGATTTGGGGCAAACTGGCCGACGCGCAGGGTGTTTCTGGAGCTTTGCTGATAGCAGGCATTGCTCTCTTCTTCGGTGGGCTCATTGGTACCTTTCGCCGCCAACCCGATTTTAAGACACCCAATCTCGATCCGACCAATAATTTCAGCGAGCCGGTGCTTCAACTTCAGTTGCCACCACGCAGCGGACCGATCTTGGTGACGGTCGATTATTACATTGATCAAACAGATGTCTACGAATTCCTGGACCTGATGATGACGCGGCGACGAGCTCAACTCCGAGATGGCGCGCGCGGGTGGATTCTTCTCCGCGACTTGGAAGAGTCTCACATATGGACCGAGAGCTACCACGTGCCGACATGGGTAGAATATGTACGCTTCAATCAGAGGCAGACGCATGCCGACGCTGAGGTCGTCGCACGCCTCGAGGTACTGCACCGCGGCAATTTACCGCCTAGGCCCCGACATAAAATTGAACGGCAGACCGACCGAGATAGGCGAACCCCACACCGCCACCTTTGTGATCGGCCGGAGTGAGCGAACCTGCCGGCGGATGCCGCTATGAGCGCCAGGTCGGACAGAACACGAGCAAAGCGATCAACTCAAGGAAGAAATACCGGAGATGGTAGCTCCCCAAATCTCAACCAAATGATGAAACAACTGATGTGGTGACTCAGGCCGCCAAACAGTTATCAATGTCGGATTTAAGCTACAATGGCTAGAAGAGTGCTCATCGTGATAGAAGGTGGCCACCGTATAGGTATGCTATACGTTCAAGCGGCCGAACTTCTCGGACTTCATCCAATTACCCTGTCGGCTGATCCAGCTCAGTATGACTATATCGCAACAGGAGAATTTGAGTCTATCCGCGTCGATACCGGCAATCTCGATGCGCTGATCGGCGAATGTTCCCGGCTCCGTGCGACCTATGACGTTGCTGGCATAACTGGCGTGGGGGACTTGTTCTACGCGACAGTTGGGAAGCTCTGCCGGTATTTCTCTCTGCCAGGGCCGGACCCGATATCGATCGAACGGTGCTGCGACAAATTTACGCAACGTCAGCTCCTCGCAGAGGCCGGCGTCCCTGTACCGGCTTTTCGCGTCGCAGCGAATGCGACGGACGTAGAGAGCTGTGCCGCGGAGATCGGCCTGCCGGTGATTATTAAGCCAGTCGAAGGCACTGGTAGCCGCGGTGTACGATTGTGCGACAGCCTCGATGAGGTGGCCGAACATACGTCCTATCTGTTAGGTGGGAAGCACATATGGCGGTCTCCGCCGAGAATCCTAGTCGAAGAATACGCGCATGGCCCCTACTATTCCGTTGACACAATGGGAAATGAGATTGTCGGGATTGCTGCTGGTGAGTTCGACCGCTCACCGAATTTCGTCATTCGTCAATTCACTCTTCCGGCGCTGCTGACAAATGACGGATATAGGCGTATCGCAGATGTTTCGCTCGGCAGTTTGCGGGCTCTGGGCCTTTGCTGGGGGCCTGCGAACATTGAACTTCGGTGGACGAAGCTTGGCCCAGTCGTGATTGAAGTGAACCCGCGTCTAGCTGGTACGCCCGATCCACAACTAATTCGGTTGGCTTACGGAGTCGATCTCATCAGCGAACACATTAAGCTCGTCATCGGCGAGGGATGCGATTTGCATCGGAGGCATTGTCACACTGCAGCAGCACGGTTTCTAGTTCCTGATCGTGATGGTATCCTCGATCGAATCGATGGCGCCAGACAGGTGGCTGCCGTACCAGGTGTCGCCGAGATCAAATTGTACGTTAAACCGAAAACGCCGATCGTTAGGCGAGGTGATTCCCGAGACTGGATCGGACATGTTATCGTCGCCTCACCCAGCCTTGCTGAGACCGAGGCGATACTTCAGCATGCCAGCGAGTTAATCGATTGGTCGATCACACCATTTAGGACCGTTGGAGAACGCTGATCTGAACCGCGCGCGCTGTTCCGCAGACCGATTTTGATGGCCTTGATCTCGTCACGGGAATCAGGAGCCCACTGAGTGCGACGTATGAAGCTGGATTAGCAGCGATCCGCGTGCTGGTACTATCCACCCGCAAATGGCTGACGCCTTGTCGATGGCTAGGTTCCATTATGTCGAGTAATCCCACTCTCAAACACCGCAGGCGGCAAGCAATTGCCGCGGCGGACTCCACATAACTGCACGCTTCACATAATTGCGGAAGTCAACAGGATGACTGGCGAGGAACACCTTCACGCCGGATGGGATCATGCCAACCGCCCCCAGTGATGAACCAATCTGGTGAGAGCAATCGCGTCGGCCGAAATTCCCTGTGTGGTGATATAATGATGCGAACGCTGCTCTATGAAGCAGCTCAAGTCATGCTGACGGTGGTCAGAAAATGGTCCTGGCTTAAGGCGTGGGCGATGAATATTGCCAAACGTCGCGGCCACCAAAAGGCAATTGTGGCCTTGGCACGCCGACTGGCTGTGATCATG
>Ga0228710_1005303_pt1 | contig 20071 bp, 4 predicted proteins | sample MedpolnodulmetaG_FD_177995 | JGI IMG/M metagenome (GOLD analysis project Ga0228710, IMG submission 177995) | Root nodule microbial communities from Medicago polymorpha collected in Santa Monica, California, United States - pink nodules | ecosystem: Host-associated > Plants > Roots > Nodule... | reverse complement strand
AAAATTAATATAATTTAAAAAATATATATATATATATATATATATATATATATATATATATATATTTAAAGATGTAAATTTAGTAAAAAAATATACATTTACCTAAAACTTTTAAAGTTCATAAAATATAAATTATTAATTTGGTTCAATTAAAGGAATAAACCTTAGTTTAATTTATATATGGTGTCGATGTAAAAAATATTACACATGAATTCAATCATATCTCATCAAATAAATAATTGCGAGAAACTGATATATCTAAACCGACATAAATATTTTATTATACTGGACATAATCTTCGTATTCGACTCGCACTCAATTCGTACTCGTCAAACTTTGTCCACTTTATTATGATTTTAGCCCGCTATCTTAAGAAAAGCAACTCAATCACGCTCCCTAACAACTCGTCCATGTTTCAAATGAAATGTTGAACTCCCTGCCAACTTGACTGCATCCCCTATTAACTCGAAGAAGAAGAAAAAAAAACATTTCAGAGCTTGGCCTTGGAATTGATTGTGTGGTAGAGTGGTATTCTAGCTAAACGATTTTTGCATGATAGGCTCCCCACATAATTTTGGAAAAGGTTACCTACCTCTTACCTCTATATAGGTCATCTCTCAACAGCTAAAGCTCATAAGTCACTCATTTCACACATAAGCATATCGACTTAGTCATGGCACCAATGTTGATTGTTAAAAATCTAATACTTTTGGCCTTTAATTTGATTAATATTTTTTAAAAAATAAAAAGCCCAGTAAAAAATATATAGCCGATTAATTTATCTCAAATGACATAAATATTTTACTATTTTGGATCATACTTTTTGTATTCGATTCACTCAATTCGTACTAATCAAGCTCGACCCACTTTATTATGATTTTAGCCCCTAACTTAAGAAACATAACTCAGTCATGCTCCCTACGAACTCGGTCTTATTTCCAATGAACTCCCGAACCCCCTGCCAACTCAACCACATTCCCTGTTAACTGAAGAAGAAAAAAGCACTCCAGAACTTGGTCTTGGCATTGATTGCGTAGTAGAGTGGCATTCTAGCTAAACGATTTTTGCATGATAGGCTCCCCACATAACAGGGGAAAAGGTTACCTACCTCTTACCTCTATATAGGTCATCTCTCAACAACTAAAGCTCATACGTCACTCATTTCACACATAAGCATCTCGACTTAGTCATGGCACCAATGTTGATTGTTAAAAATCTAGCACTTTTGACCTTTAATTTTATTAACATTTAAAAAAAAATCAGTAAAAAATATATAGCCGATTAATTTATCTCAAATGACATAAATATTTTACTATTTTGAATCATACTTTTTGTATTCGATTCACTCAATTCGTACTCATCAAGCTTGATCCATTTTATTATGATTGTAGCCCCTATCTTAAGAAGCACAACTCAGTCACGCTCCCTACGAACTCGGTCTTGTTTCCAATGAACTCCCGAACCCCCTGCCAACTCGACCACATTCCCTGTTAACTGAAGAAGAAAAAAACACTCCAGAACTTGGTCTTGACATTGATTGCGTAGTAGAGTGTCATTCTAGCTAAACAATTTTTGCATGATAGGTTCCCCACAACGCATGGGAAAAGGTTGCCTACCTCTTACCTCTATAAATATGGTCATCTCTCAACAACTAAAGCTCATAAATCACTCATTCCACACATAAGCATCTCGACTTAGTCATGACACCATTGTCTATTGTTAAAAATCTAGCAATTTTATCTTGGCCCCTTAATTTTATTAATATTTAAATAATTAAAAAGTCAAGTCAACAATATATTTATAGTTGGAATGTGTCACATCATTCACGTAAGAATTGACCAGGTCAAAATTAAGGTTTTAACTTTTGCAAAATGGACTAAGCTTAGGAGGCTATAAGTGAAATTTGAAAATAAAAGGTCAAAATTGTCAGATTTTATTAAAACTTGGTCTTAAACTAAATATTCTTATAATAAAAACAGAAGGAAAAATATTTTAACAAACTGTAACTTTTCGTATTTTCCCACTTAAACATGATAAAAGAGAACATAAAATGAAGAATAGAATAAAAATGATATATCCATAAAATAATGGATAGATGAAAATGTTACTACCGTCTACATGATAATATCATATTACTTAATTTAAATGCAAACAATCTCGTAAGTATAAAGTTTAAATCATAGTTGCAATTATAATTGATAACTTGAAACACGAGTTTCCAGTTCTTAGCATTTGGAGTGTACATGTGTTTTGCCCTAAGTTTTTTTTATTAGAAAAAGTTATACTAATGGGTGTTCAGGAGACACCGATTAAGGAAATTAAAAAAAATAAATTTTAAGTAGAAAATAGCATTTATTATATCTTTCAAGAATTGATTACACAAGTTTTAATACAGTGTGTTTGTTTCAAGTTATATTTGTTGATTCCCAGAAATAAAATGATAGGAATATATATGTCTATGTTTGTTACAAGTTTACTAAATTTTATTCCCGAGTATAAAATGTTTCTGGGAATAGAAAAATTTTCCCAAGGAAAAGGATGAGAATAAAATTCTCATGGAGATGGGAATAAATTCATAAATAGTTACCTATTATAATCCATATTTTTATGGTTCTTAGGAATATTATAAAGTTAACCAAACATATTTTTCCTAAATACCTTGAAATAAAATTTCCATTTTTATATTCCAAAAAATGTTATTCCTAAAAATAAATTTGATAAACCTGAAACAAACACCCTTCCTTGAAAAAATTATCACTACTCTCACATTGAAAATATGAGATCGAAAAATTTGTGTACAATGATTGTGTTATGTGTATATCAACCATATTCTTATCATAATTGTTAACAATACTCTTTATAACATTAATTTTTTATTGATTAAAACTTACATGAATCTAATCATTTTATATTAGATTCATTTTTAAAGTCACAATCAAAAAGATTAATTTTTAAAGTATAAGATCAACGTAATTTCATCTAATAAAAAATGTAAATATTAGAGATATAGTGTTGCTAACACTACTCAACTTGTAACCATGCTATACGGTGAATGCCAAGTCAGGGTCATTAACAATAGATAATTACTAAATGTGTTTTATATTATGCATGTTTGTCTTTTTTTAACAAAAAACACAAAAAGTGATGAGTAATAAAGTGTCGAATACGTATGCTGATTAATGACGCAAGTGTGGTGATTAATGGAACAACCATCAGCTGCTTATTAATTTATTTCATTCCATATCGCATCGTACAGTGAATGACTTCATCCCTTCATTTTTTTTTTTGGAAACTTCATCCCTTCATATATTATACTCTTTTCGAATCATCTTTAAAAAATAACATTACATAAGAAAAATATATATATTTTATTGTCTGTAATAATCATTTTTAAAATTTTAACATAAAAAATAATTAATATTATAAGTAATAAAAAAAATTTAAATTTTTTTTTATTTCATTGACACGTTTGGTAGACAATGTTTTGTTGTTGTAATTTTAAATGATGGAAAATATTTCTTTTTCAAAGACAATAACTCACGTAACTATTAAAAATCGATTGCATGGTACATATTAAATTATCGGAGTGTAACTTTAAAATCATTAGTATTTCTCTCTAACACATCTTGTACTAATGAGTTTGTTTTTTTTATCTATGTTAATATATTTCATTTTGCTTGTTAAAAAAAAAAACGTTGAAATCATTAATAGTAGAGACTAATTGTTCGAGTACACAAAAATTTCTTTCATTCTACCAACGTATATTACAAGAATTCTTATGATTCCTCCACATCAATCAAATATTAATTTATATTTGCATGTTATGCGTTGTCCATCCCTCACACTCACAGAGGTCATGGTGCATGTATGTGTCTCTTCTGAAATGACGAAAATGGGAGTAGACGCTACCAAAATTTGCAATTAGCTGCATCTGCATGCATATCAAATGGAATACAGTGGCCCTGGCATAAAACAACCCAATATTGTGGGCCTAAACTAAACTTTTAAATGATATATTTTAAATGTGAAACACCAAACTAAAAATTTTGTATATTTTTTTTTTATTTTAGACAAAAATAAACGATATTCATTTATTCAAATTGATAAAATACTTTAAACAATACAAATTCAAAGTCGATAAAAATAAAAATCGTGAATATGCAAAAAAACGTGCATCATCTATCTTAATAGCATAAAACGACGGAGTACATAAGCTTACAAATATGACTATATTCAAGTCTTCATAAAACTCTTGTCTTTGATCTGCAACGCGGGCGACACCAAAGTCATTGATTAAATCTACACTTGATTAAGGCTAATATTTCAACATAAGTCAAATAAATATTGCACTTATACAGATAATAAAAAAACACACTGCACAAAGGCGATAAATCAAAACAAACAAAGCCGTACAAAGACGATTAAATCACAAAACAAATGAAAGATGAGTGAAAAATATGTGAAAATCACTAATTTAACCGTAGAGAAAGTGTGATTTCAAATCAATATCAACCTTAAATCACTGTTTTTCGATTGATCAAGAAAAATACAAGTTATGACGGCTATGGATTTTGAAGGAGCACATTCCTTTTTTAAAAAGCTAAACTAATTCCTCCAAATTAGCAACAAGGATAATCGAATCTAAGACTTTAAGAAGAAGCACATTCTAAGGTCTTAAACCAATACCTGACCAACTAAAATGGGTTAAATGATTCGTGAATATTCTAGTAAGTATATTACGAAAAATATTTATTCACCGTAAAAGTGAATTTCTAACTACTATACTATTTGACCCAAAATATATAATAGAATGTTATAAGCGCTCATTAAAAAAATGTCGGTAAATGTAAGTCTCCTTTCTAATTACCAAATGCTTTTATTATGATTATATTTTAAACTTAACCTTAATTGATACTTTTCTTCTTTTTAGGAGAATATGTTTATAACATTCTATTATATATCAAATCACAAATACATGCATGTTGCCATGTGATAGAAGCACGAAAAGGACTCGAAAAAAATCCTTTTTTTTTATCTGATACGTTTTTCACCCATCCTATTTTTTCTAAAATATCATTTGCTTGAATTATCGAATCCAAACTATGATTTGGATTCTATAATCTGAACTGTTCCTACATATAAGTCAAAATCAGAAACCTCTCTTATGCGCATGGGGAACGACTGCCCTTGCTCACATGTATAAGGAGCTCAGCAAGGAGCCCATTATAAGACTTCAAAGTTGGCTGGAAACTTGAGCTTGTTACATGTATAAACAACAATGAGTTGCTTATTTATTTACATGTTAAACATGTTATTTATACTAATATGTTGATGTTGATACATGCTTGGATATTCTAGCATTTTCAGGCAGTCGAGGTTAGGGATTATTGAGGTGGATACAAAGAGGATCGACACCCATGTGACATGATGTTTGTTTCCTTGAAGGGTCATGTTGTCGTATACATGATCCCATTTGGATCACATGGATCTTAGCTCTGTTCCCATGACCCCATAGCAGGCCATCGTGAGACATGTTTGTTCTAGCGAATAAGTCTTTATTCTAGATGACTCAGATACATACCTTGCATGGTCCGATGTCTGCCGAAACAGATGTTGCCCTAGTTTGGTTATGTCAAACCACCCCAAGACATCCACATGATAGTGAAAGTCCTCATAAGACCAGACAAGAGATTAGTTAGCGCTACGTGTAGTATTTTGATCATTACTGACATCGAAATATTTAGGTATGCATGCTCCGACTGGTCTAGAGATGGCAACCGGATACATGAGGTGATATTTCACATCCACACATCATACCTCAACCATAATATATGTTTATATCCTGAGGCCACCTGAGCAGGAGACCTTTGATGAGGTTGTTGCTGAGCATCATGGGACCAATAATGGCTAGACTTTAAGATATGGTTAGGCCGCATCAGAGACCAAGCCATCACTATAATGGACAGTGGTCAGATGGAGGAGGGAAGTCCGACTTGTATTAGTTTGAATGCAATCATGTAAAAGGCTTAGGGAGGGGTTGTATATCGACGTAGGTGTGTTAGGGTGCATGGTATAATTTGAACCGTATATTTACAAGCACCGGACAAACATCAATATAGTTCTATAGTCTTGACTTCAATTTTAACAACGTTCGGATTAGAGAACACAAAACATGGTTGAGATTCTATAATTCGAATAAAGGGTATTTGAGAAAAAAAATAGGACGTTTGAAAAACGTATAGATAAAAAAGGTAATAGCCCGGAAAAAAACAATAAAGGGATTGGAATCACTAGTTTCCAAACAACAATGTTGCTGGGTGCCATGAAACAGTCCACGTGTACACTTATCCCATCCAAAGAATTCAGGTGAGTTGTTGAAAGGCTGAAATTACTCCCTACTATATCAGACACACTTCTACGTAGATATATACTTCTTCCGGTCTCAAATATAAAAAAAAATTCCTTTTTTAAGTTTATTGAGTAGTTAATGTATCTAGCTTACATTGTAAAACAAATACATTAATTATTCAATGAACTTAAAAAAGAAATTTTTTCTTATATTTGAGACCGGAGGGAGTATATGATATCATTCATGTGTTAAGTGCCTATTTTTAGCTTATCCGCAGGTCAAAAAAATTTGTGGCTCTCAAAATACTAACGTATTAAATGAAGGTCTTTTTTTTTTTTGAAGTAATATTAAATGAAGGTCTAAAACCAGGTTATATATACGTGTAATATTTTATCATTTGAAGTTGAACTTAACAATTGAAACATATTTTTTCCTCTTCATTTGGTGACAATGTTGTCACTAATTCTCCTTGTTATATGCCTAATTTTTCCATTACTTATGTTCTTCCAGAAATGTAGAAGAACCATTAATGCACCTTTTCCACCTGGTCCTAGAGGCCTGCCCATAATAGGGAATCTTCATCAGCTAGACAATTCTACTCTTTATCTTCAATTATCAAAACTTTCAAAAATTTATGGACCAATATTTTCACTTCAACTTGGTTTAAGGCCAGCAATTGTTGTTTCTTCAGCTAAAATAGCCAAAGAAATATTTAAAGACAATGATCATGTGTTTTGTAATAGATCTATCCTATATGGCCAACAAAAATTATCTTATAATGGATCAGAAATTGCATTTTCTCCATATGGTGATTTTTGGAGAGATTTAAGAAAAATTTGTGCTATTCATATATTTAGTGTCAAGCGTGTGTCATCTTATTCCTCTATAAGAAAGTTTGAGGTGAAACAAATGATCAAAAAAATTTCTAACAATGCTACTTCTTCAGTTGTTACAAATTTGAGTGAATTATTAACTTCTCTTTCAAGTACACTAATTTGTAGGGTTGCTTTTGGGAGGAGGTATGAGGATGAAGGAGTAGAGAGGAGTAAATTCCATAGAATGTTGCATGAGTTTGAGGCCATGTTGACAGCTTTCTTTGTTTCTGATTATATTCCATTTATGGGTTGGATTGATAAACTAAGAGGGTTGCATGGTCGTCTTGATAGAAATTTCAAGGAGTTTGATGAATTCTACCAAGAGATTATTGATGAAATTTTGGATCCAAATGGACACCAATGTACAAGTGAAAAGGTTATTGTTGATGTCTTGCTCCAATTGAAGGAAAAGCGTTCATTTTCTTTTGATATCACTTTTGATCACATAAAAGGGATCCTTATGGTAAGCTATGTTTTAACTCAATTTTCTACTTTAATCTTTGTTTTAGTTTTTGGTTTAACACCTTAAAAATCCCAACAAGTATTATATTTTCATGCAGCAATGACTTTATTTGTGACTAATTGAATTATACAAATAATCCCAACACTCGGAAATAATAATTGTTGTAGTATAACTCGGAAATAATAATCTTTGCTTGTGTTCTTTCTCTTCTCTCTCTCGCTATTTTAACTTTTGCTTGTGTTTATATCTGTCATCCACATTTATATTGGTTGCTTGATTAATTTGCTCCACACATCAAGTATTTTATTGGTGTGATTTTTCAACAAATTCACAACAATAATGAAGATAATTAAACATTGGGTGTTACTATCTTTCTTACAAACTATTAGTGATTCTATAATGTGCCAAAGTTGATCATATTTTGAAGTAGTACTTAAAAACTTTTTTAACTCGCAGAATATGCTTGTAGCTGCAACAGATACAACATCAGCTACACTAGTTTGGGCAATGACTGCCCTAATACAAAATCCCACAGCAATGAAGAAAGTACAGCAAGAGATTAGGAGTTCAGGAGTTAAAAAAGACTTTTTAGATGAAGATGATATACAAAATTTCTCCTACTTAAAAGCAGTCGTAAAAGAGACATTGAGATTATTCCTACCAAATCCATTGCTTCTCCCAAGGGAGTCAAGGGAAATGTGCACTATAGGTGGTTACCAAATTCCAGCAAAGACAATAGTGTTTGTAAATGCTTGGGCTATTCATAGAGACTCTCATATTTGGAAAGATCCAGAAGAGTTTTATCCAGAGAGATTCTTAGAAAGTTCTATAAATTTTCTTGGACAAGACTTTGAATTTATTCCCTTTGGATCTGGACGAAGAATTTGTCCAGGTATTTCTATGGCAATTGCATCATTGGAACTTATCCTTGCTAATATTCTCTATTCCTTTGATTGGGAATTGCCACATGGGTTGGTTAAGGAAGATATTGATTTTGAAAGGTTGCCTGGGATTGCTCAACACAAGAAGAACCATCTTTGCCTTTTTGCCAAGGTCCCAACGTAGATGCAATTTATTCATCGTCGTCGTCTCGTTGTTTGATCATTATATACCTTTCTAATTTTATATGTCAATCTATTTGTGGTACTCTTTGATTAATCTGTTTTGATTTATACGTCTTCTATTATAATACAAGATTGAAGAATGATATGTTTTAGTTTCAACTTTGCTTTATATATTTGTTTCGGACCAGACAAAGTTTCAATTCTATAGACCCTAAGTCTACTATTGAAATTGAGATCCAATAAGGCGGTGTTCGCTCGCTACTACAACCTACATGTATCAGTGAAGAGTCGTTCACACAAAATCATATGCTCGAAGCACCTCTAAATCCTTCTCTTGATTCAACGATCACCCGACCACTAAGACGCAAGGACAAAAATTAAGCATCCGCGTTGGGGGTCTGTAAATAGCATGTGCCACGCTAAACATATGCTACACATTCTCATTCTGAAAAATCACCTATAAGCTCGTTGAAACTTCATTGACTTGAATGTTGGAGTGTCTTTGCAGGCACACCCTCTGATGACAGGTCATCTTACGTTATTCTTAGCATGTTTTTCAGTTTATTTTAGTAGGAAATAGCAGCAAAAAGGAGGAGTATTAGAACGATTGTCCATGATTTTGGGACTTTTGTAATGTTTTCTATATTTGAGTCAGTAATTATGGTTTTCCCGAAACATGGCAGTTTTATGGGGTTTTTGAAGTAATTCACGAAGAAATCATGTAAATCGGCAAATCAAGAACATCTGAAGAATTGTAAAGATTCAAGAAACAAGAATAAAGATCCAAGAGGCCTCAGAAGACTTACAAATGGGAGGAATTCTGTTCCCAAAGTACCGAGGCAAGTTATTTGAAGACGAAGACCTAAAAACGACGAAAAATCGGAGATTGGGCCCGGAAGGAAAACATAATGCGCCTAGGGCATGGAAAAATGCCTAGGGCATGAAATTCACATCTCATGCGCCTAGTGCATCACCCATGCGCCTAGGGCATGCAATGTGATGCACTCACATGCACCTTGGGGATTTTGCATGCGCCCAGTGCATGCAAAAACTATGGGCGCAACTGTCTTTTTCCACTTCCGTATTGGGTAAAGCCTGCACTTTTAGCCCAAACCAGGTAGAAACTCTCACTATAAATGCCAACCTTCCTCATTCAGAATTTCTTGTTCAGAACTGTAGCAGTTCAAGAGGTAGGCGACTTTGGAGCTTCGGGAGAGTTTCTATCTTCTCCTTGATTTTCTAGGGTATGTTTTTATCTTTAGTAATTTGTTTTTAGTTACCATGTGTAACTAAATCTTTTTAGGTTAGAGTTCTAAGATGAACCTCTGTATATTTTTGTTGGATATTTATTTATTTTAATATGTCGTTTATTATTTTATTTATTCTTTAGTTCGCTATTAAGTTTTATTAGTATGTAGTTTTATTTCTACGAGAGGTGCAACCCTAGATTAGGTACTTAGGTTGTGACAAGGCCTAATATTGCTATCACTAACTGGATGCTTATATCTTGATATTTATATCCCTTTACTGATAACTATCTGTTTAGGAAGTAAGTGATTATTAATTATCCAACGATACCATATGAATTGTTGACCCTATGTGTAGGTACCAAGTGGGTAGAAACCGTTGGGTTGTGTGGTGCATTACCGATCTTAGGAATTAACTGGTTAGTAATTAGGGAAACAAGCACCTAGCTGTCCGACTTAGAGCTACAACCTGATAGAACCATTCTCTTGAAACCCTTAGTAAGGTAGACGTAGAATAAGGTTGCTCGTTTGTAGAACTACTAAGGAAGCGTAGAGGGAGTGTGCTATGAGTGTCCTAAGATTCATAGATGGGCAGACCTAAGGGAACCTTGGCCTTCATTGCCTTGGGAAACACTGGAAAACCAATTTAAGTTTATGTTTCAATTACCTTTGTATTAGCAAGACCCCGCATGTAAGGATCACCGTGCGATCAGCAGGTGCAGTTAGCCATCGGAGGGAAATGCCTAATAGGTACCCAGTGGCTAGAAGCCTAGAACCCATTGGGTCAGGTGGTGCATTACCTTATTAGGAACATCCCAACGGCCTCATCACTTGTATAATCTACCTTAAGATAAATAAACGCGACATATATTTTACTTATTATCCAACAATGAATATACAGAGGGGATTCGAAGAATCCTAACTGCTGCTTACTTTTCGGCAACCAAAACATGTAAACCTGCTCTGTTGCAAACAGATAAAAATTGCAAGTCTCTTTATCCCTTAACTTTTATATTGTCAACTTAATAAAAAATAAGTAACGCTGCTTACTTATCACTTTATTACTTGGTAAACGATTGGTACACTTGCCATCAGTCAATTGCATCTAATCCGACCATCCCCCTCCCACCCTCCAAAATACCGGTGAAGGATATTCTCTTACAACTATAAACTAATGCATCAGTTGGTTCGCACCATCTATGTCCGACTTTTCTATTTAATCATAAGAATATTGGCGCCTCGAAACCGATCTTTTTTTTTTTTACTACTGCAACAATGGTCAAAATTGCCACCAGAAACAAGATAACCACCCGTTCTCATGCATCGACTGGCAACATTGTTCGAGAATCTCCTCCCCACCTAACTCACCAACCACAATAATTTCTTCTCGACTGCTGATCATCACCATGACAACTCGATAATTCACTTTACTTGCAGAATCTAATTATTTTTAATTATCGATCCACATGTAGTTGGTTAATCTATCATTAATTTACTTTTACCGTTAAAAGTGGTGGCAGTAGATAGATGGTTGGTAGTCTATATTGACATAATTGGAGAGGTGAAGCAAACAAGTGACAAGTTGTGACGAGATTATATTTCACTAGTTAGTCCTCCAATGCTTTTATTTGGTCGATTAATACTCCTCATATTTCACTTATACGTCCATCTATTGCCATCCCCACATCTTAAAGTCTCGCATATAACAAGATATCCACTTTATTCTCTTGCATTTGAGATCTCGTTCAGTTAACTAATAAGTAACAGTACGCTCCGACAACATCGGTGATCGCAAACCTAACTCAATGTCTCGCAACTAACATCTACAAGTGTCTCTACCCATGTTTCTTACAAAGGAAGTATATATCTAAAATTCCCAAAGCTAAAATGTTATATACGAGTTTTGCTAAAATAGACCCATTTTTTTTAATGAAGATCTATATTAACAAAGTGCACCATTTCTTTAGACAGATAGTTTTTTTTATATATAAAAACAATAACAAGGGATAAAATTATAATTGATGTTTAAATAATAATATAGGAGTGGAAAATTAAAGTTAAAATCTACATGGATAGATGAAAATTCTACTACCATCTACATGATGATATTATATTATTGAATTTAAATGTATATAATCTCGTAAGTATAAAGTTAAAATCATAATTGCAATGATAATTGATAAGTTGAAACACGAGTTTGAATCCACGATTTTCTAGTTCTTAGCATTTGGAGTCTACATGTGTTTTGCTCTGAGGTTCTTTTGAAAAAATTATCACTACTTAGCTTTAAAAAATAGTGATATGATCATTTAAATTCTTAACATGAGTATTAGCAATACTCTATTACATTAACTTTTTATTGATTGAAACTTACATGAATCTCATCGCTTTGTTATATTAGATTCATTTTATAGTATATATATGAAAAATATGATCAACATACATTAATTTCATCTAATAAAAGAATAGATGTTAGAGATAGTGTTGCTAATACTATTCAATTTGTAATTATGTTATATACGGTGAATTACAATGAATTACAAGTCAGAGTCAATAGCAATAGATAATTACTTAATGTGTTTTATATTATGCATGTTTGTCTTTTTTTTTTAAAAAACAAAAAGTGATGAGTAATAAAGAGTCGAATGCGTATGCTGATTAATGACGCAAGTGTAGTGATCGATGGAACATTCATCAGCTACTTATTACAAGAAACAATTGATTTTTTAGGTTCGTTGAATAATTAATGTATTCATTATAAATATGTACTAGATACATCACTTACACAATTAACCTAAAAAATTAAAAAAATTTATAATAAGGACCGGAGAAAGTAATTTATTTCATTTCCATATCACATCATAGAGTGATTGGCTTCACCCCTTCATATATTCTACTCTTTATTTCTAATCATTCTTAAAAAATAACATTACATAAGAAAAAATATTATTATTTGTAATAATTATTTTAAAAATTTTAATGTAAAAAATAATTAATATTATGAGTAATAAAAATTCAAAAAAAAATTTATTTCGTTGACATGTTTGCTGTTATAATTTTAAATGATAGAAAATATTTATTTTTTAAAGACAATAGCTCATGTAACTATCATCAATTTAAAAATCGATTGCACAATACATATTAAATTATCGAGTGTAACTTTGAAATCATTAGTGTTTCTAAAATAAACTTTGAAATCATTAATGGTAGAGACTAATTCTTCGACCAGACAAAAATTTCTTTCATACTTCAAAAAAATTTTAAAAAAAAATCTTTCATTTGACTAATGTATATTACAAGAATTCTTATATACCTTTTACAAAGAATGATTCCTCCACTCCTCAAAAAAAAACAAAGAATGATTCCTCCACATCAAATATTAATTTATTTTGCATGTTATGTGTTGTCCATCCCTCACACTCACAGACGTCATGGTGCATGTATGTGTCTCCAGTGGCTGACCCATTAATTTTATATAGTGAGGGTCATGTCTATATAAATATAATATTTCTAACATAAAATACATCATATTATACATGAAATATTTTTTAGTTTTTCTTTCTTCCGAAAATTAAGAAAAAAATAAGTATTTCAAATAATATATTAACTACTATAACTTAACTTTAACTTGAACTCAAGCTTATCAATATCTTATTCTCCAAGGACCATAGGATAAACACGAAAGACAAACAATCTTTTAAACACATCATCATCATCATCATCATCATCATTATCATCAAAACATGAAAATAGAGGAGGAAACTACTTTCAAATATCCTACATATATTATTATATATTTTTTGATTCGGCATACATTATTATATATTTAGAATGTTTTCAATTTTTCATGCAATCATCAAATCATATATATTTAGAACAATAACGCGAACAAAGATTTGCTTGGGAATCTATGTGTTAAGCAACTTGAAGCACCAATTCAGAGCATCTTTTGGCTGTAGCTTTCGATTGTGTTTCCCCAAAGTTTAATTTTGAAGACGATGAACAGTAACACGTTTTGATGAACGCGATCTGGTTTCTTTTGGTTTGAGTTTCACTTTCAAGTTGTTATGTGGGTCGTGTTCAAGCTTTCGGATTCGCTCTTTCGAACTGGTGTTGGGTCATCAAGGTACTGTTTTTTTATTTGTGGGTTCCGGTTCTGTATTGTGTTTTGTTGGGTTTGGCTATGGCATCTGTCGTTTAGTGGTCGTGTTTGGCATCACTGACACCAACTCTACCGGCGGGAAGCAACAACCACACATTTGCACAAGCAGTGACGAATGCTTGCAACATTCACCAAAAACAATTGTTGAAGTCTGTAATCAAATGAGACTCTCTTTGTATCAAAATTTCATAGGATGAATATGAGAAAGGCTTTGAAGGTTGCCAACATAATCTTCATGGAAGATTGTTTTTTAGCAAAGGCGATAAACCAATTTCTGTCGGTAACCTACATGAGAAATTACTCGCACTATGGAAGCCTGCCGAAGAATGGAAGATCATTCCTTTGGGGAAAGGTTTTTTTGATTTTGAGTTTTCTTCAGTGGAAGACTTGAAGAAAATTTGAGCAGCGGGTTCTTGGAATCTTAAGTTAGGTATTCTCGGCCTCTCTAAATGGTCTCCAGATTTTAGCATTCACAACCATAAACAAACTCATGTGCAAGTCTAGATTAGATTGATAAATCTCCCTCAAGAGTATTGGAGACACACAACTTTGTTTGAAATTGCTAATGGGGTGGGTACCCCTCTAACTTTAGATGATGCGACTGAGAATCACACTTTTGGCCATTTTGCAAGGATCTTAGTTGATCTTGACCTTTCCCAAAGAATTTTTAATGAGATTATGGTTGAATGTGAAGGGTTTTTCTTTTATGTTGAAATTCATTATGAACGGCTTCATGATTATTGTAATAATTGTGCTACAATAGGTCATTCCATTGGTCAATGTAAGTGGTTACATAACAATCATAATGCTTGCAAAGAGGTTGCTAAGAAACAAAAAGAGAATGCTCACAAGGGTGAGGCATCTGTTACTACGCAACACCTTATTCTTCAGCAGGCTAGAAAGCATGAGGTTGCACTATCTGATGCTATTGTGCAACCATCAGGATGCAACAAAATTGTTGTAGATGAGGATCCACTTATTAGTGATATTATAAGGTCTAGAGAGATGACAACTACAATGCATTTAAGAGATGCTATTAAGTTTGTGGAAGAGACATCTTCTATTTCAGTTGAAACTCATCACGTGCAGTTTGTGTGGGTGGAAGACACTTTAGCTATGCAAAGATACATAATGGGGACCAACAAAGCAATTTGTTTGCTGGTATGTGTATCACTGTCCCTTAGTGTGATGCGGTGACCAATATGGATTACGGTAATGATCATACGCTCGATGCCTTTGAGCAGGAATTGGGAACAAATAATTTCATAGTTGTGACAGACTCTAATTTGTTAAACTTTAGTGCAAATGTTATTCGTGATATGCAAGTTTTATGACTTGTTCCTTTTGTGGCCCAACAAACTATGGATTTTTTAAGTGACTTCTGGGCTAACATGGGTCAGAAAGAAGAAATTGTTGATTTGACAAGAGACACAGGCCAACCATTTCAACTGGTGGTCCCAAGAAAGAAGAAGAGCAAGAAGCAGCAGTCGGTCGCGAGTAAAGGTATCAAGGTGGGTGCTGCCAGCCATTCGCCTCGCCAGCTCTTTAGTGGGTTGTAACGCCCTATTTCTATTAAAGCGATAATACATGCGAATAAAGCATTTATTCAAGAAATAGACGTCACGTCTTCAAAAGTTCACCAGAATATAAATGCATAAAAATTCAAACAACTACGCAGCGGATATAAATCATACATCTCCAAGTATACATGTCATAACTCCAAATATGGCAGTACATGAAAATCTCCAAATCCCGACAAATGGGTAAAGTCTCAACAACAAATAAATCCAACATAATCATAAAGACCGACACCCTAATCAGAGTCTAATCTAAGACTCCAAGCACTCACCGAACAAGCAAACTACTCCTGCACTCCGTCTACCCATTCATACAAACAGGTAGGCGGTCAAAACCACTGGGGGTTAGCTTCACATCAATCATAATCAACATAAACGAAACATAAGCATTCAAGGATTCCACGCATGATACATATACACAATCATCCATCCTAGAATACTAACATTACATGAATATTATTCCCCATTCCATACACATCATGCTATCAAAATTCTAAAATAGCATAGCAAACACATTCAATCCCTAATCAAGTCATCGACATAGGCTTATCATTATCAACATCAATCAATGAAAGGATTACTCATCTTATTCTTCATTTAGCGTACTTAACTCAACAAGTACAATTCATCATTTCAAAGTTATAAGCAAGCAATTATCATTATCAAAGAAATCACTACATCATATATATATATATATATATATATATATATATATATATACACACAATTCTCACCTCATTATTATTACCAAAATAATTATCATCAAATATATTCACCAAGTGTATAAGCACAAATAAGTAAGACATGCAATTAAAGCATAATTCAATTATCTACAACCATCAACAAAGTCCACCAATGTACATATACACCAATCCACATAGATCACAACATTCAACGAATTTCACCAATGCACAAATTCATCAAGTCACATATTCAATTATGACACAATTCATCAACCATTCAAATGCATGCAATGTTCTAGACTCTTCGAGATGCATGCGGTACCATCACCAACAACAAAGGTCGTCACCTCATGATGCAACAAAAACATAATATCCATTGAATACAAAGTATTCAAATCTCACCACTGGATATAAATATCATAAACCATTGAATACAAAGTATTCAAATCTCACCACTGGATGTAAACATCGTAAGACTCAATATGACTATGATGCATAGACATACAAGCAAAGACTCGACAATGAAAAATCACCTCATATATATTCAACAACCACAATGTAAGAGATCACCTCCATTTACATTGATCAACTCCAACAACAATTTGCATTATCAAGTATTTACGTCCACACAATTAATAAGTCACAATTCAAATAAGAGTCATCACCACATTATCATCAACATAATCATCATCATAATTATCAACAAACATAAACATCACCATCATCATAATTAACATATATGCATTACTCAACATCAACTATGTTTAACATATATGCATTCACCAACAATATCACCATCAATTAATATATATGCATTAATCAACATCAACTATATCATATAGTTCAACAACTTCATGCAATTTCTCACAATCCAGGTAAAGGAGAAAATACAACACATTATGATAAACATCATATTCAACACCTAACAATCATTCACATATCTTCATATAATCATATCAAACTATCCACAAAAGATTTGCCAAGTAATTGGTCTTAAGGATTATTTTCGACAAAGTTCGTCTCTCATTTTACAACTTAAAAATAATTGAAACAATTGAACGAAAACCAAGTCAATAAACTTTAGGGCATCGACTATGTATACGCTTAGATCACATATGAGTGTAGTTGAATATATATATGTGCGTTTCACCGACGGACTACGACAAATCACCAAAATCACAAAGTTTCGACAAGTTCGTATCAATTTGTAAAAACGACCAACATTGACAATTTTTAAAACAAGTAACATATTCAAGTTTGAAAACCTACCATTCAATCTTAATCAATCATATAAGCATGAACGTAGACCACTTGTAAACTATCAAGTATTAGTTCCAAGTTTGGCCTAAGCCCGTCTGAGAAATCTGAAGTTCAAGTATCCCACCATTTCACCCGAAAACCAAGTTTCACATGATTAAGGCATTGTACCAACTTCACATGCTTCGCCGAAGTCCATATGAACTATAGACTAACTATGTAATCTCATTTTTTTTCACAAAAATTCATTTTCCGACAAATTCCGAAAAACCGAAAACGACACAACTTCAAGTTTCAAACCATTTGGAAAATTCAAGTTTCGACCAAGTCAATTATGTTCCAGTTGTAAAGTGAGTAAAAACAACAAAAGAACATTTCAAAATGATCGCATAGGACCCCTACACGACTGCCCCCAAGCACCCGAACACGGAACAACGTTCCCGTTGTCCTGTTCTGGGCGCCAGGTGTGCAGCGCCTAGTGCTAGCTCACTGTAAGTGGGCGCCCTACTACAGGTGTTGTGCCCTGACTATGCGCGTTTTCACGTGTTTCGACCACGGGTCTTCGCCATTTTCACCCAAAAATCGAAGTGTTAAGTCCCTCATTCATTAAAAATGATCCAAGGCATGACTCGGGGCTCTAACACATTGAATACACTCGTTTCGTGACATTTGAATAAGTTATAAAATTGTTTAAAAACGGTTTTCTCAAAACAACAAGTTTTCAACAACAACCACAATTCAATTCTTCTAAACAACTCAATTCAACAACAACAACTCAATCATAATTCATACCCAAGCCATGAAATGATATCAACAACAACAACTAACCCCAACCAAGATTAATCATCATGGATTCAACCACAAATCAACAACAACATTGCACAATTCACTAATTAGAGCACAATTCACAATATACACATTTATACATATCATGAACATGTAATTTCATCAACAACAATTCAATTATCATCAAATTCATACCCAAACATATCACTATAACAAGAGCACGAATTTCAACAATTAAGTTCACAATAATCACTTATTTCAAATAAGCACTTATGCATAGAATTAGAGAAGAAGTTAAACTAAGAGATTATGAATGAAATCTAACCCCCTTACCTCAATAAGAAATAATCCTAGCAAAAGCTTCAATTCAGCTCCTAGAATCTCTCTCACCTCTTGGTTCCTCAAGCTTCTCTCTTCAAACCATCTTCTCTCTCTACCTCTTCTCAAAATCTTATAAAATGAATGTGAACCCTATTTTTCTACAAAGACTAGAGCTTAAATAGTGTCCACACTAAAGGGCTTAACCCTTAAAAGTCTAATGGGCTCAAAACTCTTATAAACTAACTCCCGAAGTTTTTATCCACTAACGGTTAAAAGTTATCGAATAATTACCGGTTCAAAACTAATTACCTCAACCGAATAGTAACTTAGTAAAATAATGGTTCTCACTTGAAACACTAAAAATAATCCTCACTATGAAATTACTAATTTACCTTTGCTCACAAAATGACCAAAATACCCCTGAGTCTAAAATGACTATAATACCCTTCTAACACCGAAATACAGTAATCTCAACCAAAATATACATAGAGGCAATTAATCACATACAAGCACATACAAACACATATTAAAATAATTAAAAATAAATCTAACGGAAAATCGAGTTGTTGCATGGGTCTCGTATCTCTTGTTTTTTTGGTTTTATCTTTGTTTTTCTTTTCATGTATCCGGTTTTAATTTTCTTGAGGGTCTTGGTTTTGTCCCCCCTCGCTCTTTGTTTTTCTTTCTTTAAATATGTGATTAGGGTTCTACAACAGGATACCCCTTTGCACCTCTTCTTTTGCTTAATATATATATATATATATATATACATACTAGCATACTAGTACTACTGCCTTTAATATTACACTCATAGTGTTATAGAGTTGTGCTAACTAATGATAAAGTTACATGTATATAGTGCCGAGAAAATGATAGGTTGACACCATTTAATTGTATACATTTTTTAACCTCCACACACATTTATGACAAGTGTCATCTTTTTTCTTTAAGACACCTTTTGACTCTTTAATCATCTTCTTATTCTAAAAGCTTGTAAGATTTAGCTATAATTAAACCCTAATTACACTCCTTAATTCCCTCCTTAATCAACTAAACCTAGCTTCCATCATAAGCTTTTACACGTGTAACCACACCTGTAACACCCCGTTATCCCAAACTTAATAATAATAATAATAAATAAAAAATAATCAGAGTTAAAGACGAACGGGCATGTCACACTACTTTTCAAAATTTCTTAAATAGGATAAAATACTATTTAATTAAAACAACTTGATAAAATATCAAAACATAACAGCGGAATAGTTTTCAGATCATTAACATCGTAAA
>Ga0228710_1005300_pt1 | contig 20074 bp, 12 predicted proteins | sample MedpolnodulmetaG_FD_177995 | JGI IMG/M metagenome (GOLD analysis project Ga0228710, IMG submission 177995) | Root nodule microbial communities from Medicago polymorpha collected in Santa Monica, California, United States - pink nodules | ecosystem: Host-associated > Plants > Roots > Nodule... | reverse complement strand
TTTTTTTGTCTTTTAGAAAAAAATTGACATTTTAATTATGTGATTTGAGTTGATGAGTGGAACCGGGTTGTTCGCGAACTTTAAAAACGAGCTGAATTCGAGCTAAAAAAAAGGTTCGTATCGATTTTGAGCTGAGTTAATTCTTATCGAGTCGAGTCGAGCTCAGACGAGTTCGACTCGACTCATTTCCAGCACTACCACCCTTATATGAGGATGAACTCATGCTGAACCCGAAAAGATTGAAAGTGAAGGTGAAAAATAAAGACGTAAAAAGTTAAATGGCTGGTAAGAATGATAAAACTGACATTTTTAATGATTTGTAGGGGATGAAAGTATAAATATAGGGTACATGATAAGTTTTCTATTGTTATCTTTGAGACTATTTTACCGTAACTCATAAATGTTAGTCACATTATAATTAAGTATTATTACAGTAAACAACTCATCCATTCCTATACAAACACCCACACCCTTATAAACCTTGTTCGAGGAGAAGTTATAGGGTAGAATACTAAGCATTCGTCAACTCTTTCTTACAAAAAATTTAAACAATGCTCTGCTATATATGGCCCATTGCCACACTCTTAATCTTCATGAGTATTTTATTTACAAAGTGCTCTTATGTCTTGGTCTTCTCTGATATCTCTCTACTGTAATAAGAATAAGGAGTTAATAAGATTTAGATAAGCTTTGTTTTTTAGTTTTCAGTTAGTTAGTTGGTTAAGCTGGTTTCTTAACTAACAAGTTATGCATATAAATAAGTTGTAATACCACAATTCATTCACTAATGAAATTTCAGTTACAACAAACTATTCTCTCTCTCAATTTCACCAACAATCTCTATACTTTCTTTCTTTCTCTGATTGCTTGATATGCAAGAAATTTTTGTTGCGCTAACAGTTGAGAGAGATCAAGAGCTCTGGGTTCTGATTCTAGGAAACACGAGAGATTAGTGAGGAGAACAATCTCTGGAAACCATGAGTGTAGTGTGTGTGATTCCAAATTTTTTTGCAACGCAATCATGAATATGAATGGTGGTTTTCCATCAAATTTGTTGATTCTTGATGGGAGTAACTTGGAACGTTGGAGCGTACTGATGAAAACATTGTTCGGAGCTCAAGAAGTGCTTGAGATTGTGCCGAATGGCTATGAAGATTTGGCTGCAAATCCTACAGAGGTGCAAAGAAAAGCGTTCAGAGATTCAAAGAAAAAAGATCGAAAGGCTCTCTTCTATATTCTACAGAATGTGGATACACATCACTTTGAAAAGATTTCAAAGGTAACAAGATTCAAGGAGGCCCGGGATATCTTGGACAAATATCATGATGGTGGTGAAAAAACTCATTATTGCAAGATATTTTTTAAGATTTCTATTTTCATAATTGTTTTTTTGCAGTTTATCTGAACGTGTTCTTTTATTCTCTTTGCCTGCAAGTCCTCAGTTTTTGTTATTCTTTCTAGTTCTCCTTATTTGCTGATTGTCTGTTTCACTAAGACACATGACGAAGGAACTTCTAAAATACAATTCACAAAACTGTTGGATCGGTTATTGGAGGTTCAGCTAGAAGAATCGATGTTGAACACCTTGCTATTGGTAGCTACTCCTGGTCGTCTTTCGGATCATCTACAAAATACCAAGAGATTCATATATAATATCCTGAAGGTATATTATGAGTAGTTTCATTCATAATTGTTTTTGTTGACCTTCTACATAGAGTTCAAAAGGTTATGCATAGCAATGTCATGTCTTCTAGGTCCACCATGAATGTTGTGTTCATGATGATTGGTTTTGCCATCCAAAAAGGTGTAACGGCGCAGCTTATTGCCTGCTTGTGTAACATCCCAATATTTTATATATATTTGTATGTTTCTTTAATTTCATAGTAACTTTCTTGATATATATGACTTCTTCGATAGTTTATTTCATATGTAAAGAATTAAAGAAATTATAAACTCTCCTCTTAGTTAAATTAATATAATAGTTTATTTATTTTAAATTAACTACTTGGTTGTTGTGACTATAATAGTTAATGGAGATTTTAGTTATCAAATCATATCTATAAATTAGCGACCATGTGTTTTATGTTTGGATTAAATTTCAATTCACCCCTTCTTAATATTCCATGCGATATTAGTGTGGGAGAACTGATATGTGTTGGATATTTAAAAAATTGCAAGAGTAACGCAAATATATTGTTTTGAACAAACTGCATTGCATCATCCTTGTAACCATCTTTTCTATTAGTACGTGGATTATTCTTGTGCTTAATCAATTCCTATTTTTACTCAAACTACTTATTTGACCATGACTTTCCCTTTTGTTACTGAGTCAAAGACACGCCTCATGTTCACTCTTGTTAATTAGCCTATTAGCATGTTTTGCTAAATATAAGGAACCCACAATCCACGTGATACTCCCTATAGTTAACTGCTACGAGTGGCACATTAGAATTAACCTAGTTTCCACGTGTTACTCCTTTGTTTTGGCTGATTTTGTGCATGAGGAACGGTCATATATGTATATATAATAACTGTGTCATCGTTAACACCCAATTGAGAGGAGACTTGAAACAATTCTCACGTCTGCTACACAAACCCACAAAATACACATCCCCTCCAAAAGATTTTTATGGGGTCATATGTTTCTCTATCATAATATATCATGAAATATGACCATAATTCCCTACTGGTGGCCAATTGAATGTCTATAGTTCCTTCAATTTCAGTTGACCGTTATCATTGTCATTCCCTGCCTATCATCACCATTTGTACCCGTAAAATATTCATCTAGCAGTCCTTCTTCGATAGTCCTTAAGGTAACCTATATTTCATTTCTCTTGTTTATTTATCTACTTCAATTCGTCAATTTCTAATCCTGTCATTATTGTAACATTAAAGCCATTTTCGTTTTCCTTGAACCCGTCATCGTAGAATTGCGACTACGCCTTCGTTCTCCGCCCGATTGAGCTAATTTTTGGACAGCGTGTTCACAACATACGGTTCTTCATTTTTAACCGTCCGATCGTCAAAATAATTCCTGGAGTGAGAGAAAACGTGTCTGCACCGTAGCTGTGAGTTTGGGGTAGTTTAGAGTTTGGCTAGGGAGAAAAGCTCTCGAGGTAAGGGCTTTTTTCCCATACGTCCATACTAAGTAGAGGTAGCAATTCTTGTCTTTTAAAAAGAAAAATAATTAAAAGTGATTATTATTAATTATGAGTGATTATTCTTAATTATGTTTTATATGAAAGTTGTGTATGATAATGTGGTGTGAATTGATATATTTTATATTATTATACTTTATATGTTTTTGTGATGTTGGAAAAGAAATGTTACATTCTTTTGATGAATTAAAGAAGAGAAAGATGAAAATGTGAGTTTGTGAAATGATTGACTTTTGGTTTGTGTACTTGATGATGCATTAATACTTGATTGTAATTGCCTTAGTGGCCGGTTAATATCATATTTCTTAGCGGTGCCTAAGTGGCGGGATTTAGTTTTCATTATCATTATCATGCATGACATATGCATCTGTGTGGTGCCTGTGTGGCGGGTTATAATTATATTCCGTGTGGATGCCTTAGTGGCAGGTTATATCCGGATCATGTAATATTTAAGAGCATGCATTTTACACATCATTGCATTGCATTGGGTCTGTTATACATTTATGTGTTGATAAGTGATTAAACTCTTATATATACAAAAGAAATGTGTATGAACTTTACCTTAAAGACTTAAATGTATTTTTCTTATTTCTTTTTGATTGAGAAGACTTAAATGTATGAACTTTATCTAATTTTGAGAAATTTTTCTTATTTCTAATTTGGTTTTCAAATACATTCACAGGAATACATTTCTTATATTTCTTATCTAGAACTTTTGCCCTTTTCAAAAGTTCATTGGTTAGTTTCTTTCTTTTTTCGTTATTAGTGGAGCTCCAATAATTAGACAATTCATTATCATTAGAGGAGATTTTATCTCTTGTGAAGAGATCCATTTTTTTTTTCATGATTGTCAGAAAACTAGATAAATCAGGTGGATACGTGAAAGATATTCGTTCTTTTCCATCACTTTGACATATATGAAGAAAAAAAAACTGTGAATTTTCATCTCGTACGACTCTTTCAAAGTGATCGTTTTTTATATATCGCAATGGCCTATTCCATTTTCGATAATCGAAAAGAGTATGAACCAATTTGGATAAGAAAATTGACCCTTACATTAATATAATGTTGTAGGTACCAAAGATGATGTATGAAGTTTGATGTGTGATGAACGCGTACGCGGGGACAAAATAAATTGGGTTTTTGATTGAATTGTAACTTTAGAAAAGATTCTTGAAAGATATTTATTTTAAGAATTTTAATTAAATCACGTTAAGAATTTTGTATATGTTTGCTAAGAATTTATTATTGATGAAATAAATAAATAGTAGCGTTTTTAGAAAATTGAAAATGATTAGGCGCAATGCCTTGGACCAAAATCCGGGGCATTACAGCTTGCCTTCTGTTCAAATGTAAATAATGGTTTATAAATATACTTTTCAATTTTGCTTCACTAAATCGAATTACGTAGATATGGAGACGTTAACACGGTTCATGTTAGTATTATGTAATATCATACATATAATTGGTACATATTGATGGGTTCACTTATTTTTGATTAAAAAATTCAAACCATAAATATGTAAATATATCACATAATTTGGCTTCTAGACGAGGACATGTTGCTTAATGGAAAATCGAAACTCTTAACGTCTTAAGAATTCGAGCACCTTCCATTAACAAAACCAATCCCATTAAAATTCGGTTCTTGACATTAAGGTTTCAAACTTTTAGCAAGTAAGTGAATTGTTTTTTTTTTTGAAAGGGTGTAAGTGAATTGTTTGTTAAGTTGAATCTGAGTTTGCTTTTAATAAAACATGGAATGTTACTTAATTTTACGTTTCTATTACATAAAGAAAACTCAAAACTGATTAATACAGAGTACAGACAAGAAAAAAAAAAGTATACTCTTCTTGTACTAAAGGAAATAAAAAATATTAAAATAGGGTGTTAGTTATTGTTCTAATAAATATATACGCATTAATTTAAAATAAAATAAAAAACATTGAAACCGGTTGTATCTTCTAATTGAGTGGGAGTAATTTGGTGGTAAATGTTGGAAAAATTAGACATAGAATTGTTATAAAGCAATAGGCAATAAGAAGTATTAGTATTAAATTAATATCAATAGACAATAAGAAATATTAGTATCAAATTAATAGAACTCTAAGTAAAATAAAATAAAATGGAGAGTAAGCAAAACTTATCGAATTTGAAAGCAAGCAAAAGCAAAGTCTCGCGAACTGGTTTTTGATGATCAGGAACAATAACAACTCTCAAATATGTGTGTGAGTGGAGATTTATTTTATGCTTGATCAGTTTGTCACAACAAAGGATGTATGTTTTAGACCTCAAACCCCTTTTTATATATCCTCAATTGGATGGTTTTTTTTCTAGATTACTCATTCCAAATTTATGGGTAATTACCCCGCTAATGTGGACCAATTAAACTAAATAATATGAACAATATTAATTAAAATCAAACATATAATTATATTTTTGTTATTTACATACTCATCCTAGATTCAATTAATGTGTCTTTATGTTTTAGATCAAAAAATCTAATAAAATCTTTAGTTGCCTCATTTCAATTGTTTAGCATATTTTATTCTTTTTTTCTTTACTGTTTTTTGTTTCATCTCTTCTTTTTATCTGCTTTACTGTTTTTTGTTTCATCTCTTCTTTTTTTTTCTGCAAATTTTTTTAAACCATGTCTTGCTGTTTTTTCAATCTTGGTTCTTCTATAAAAAATTCACAAAATCCATTATTTTTTTACATTAGAAAGATCTAAAACAGTAGTATAAACATTATTTTCTTTTACAACAGTTAGATTATATATTTCCTTGTACCTAACAAAAAAAAATCTCATGTGTTTATATATCAATACTAGTATAATCGTTAGTTTTTTGACATGATGACTAAACATTTACTTTTCCCAAGATATAAATATATTAGTCTAAAATTTATTTCTTTAATAAGAATAAAAAAGATATTGGTCTAAATGTTATTCAATTAAAGAATAAAAAAATATTTATTTCAAAACAGTTAAATTTCTAAAATCATAGAACTCGGCTTTTGTTGTATGATTTTTTTTACCGTGTACATGTTTGCACATGTTAAACTTACTCATATTAAGAAGTTTAAATATTAAATTTGTATCAAACCTGTTTATTTTATATTAAACATACAACTTTTGTTATACTTTTAGTTGTTTTTATTAATTTATATTTTTTATATTTTGAATAAAAAAAATATGGAGTATTTATATTTTTTTATATACACATGTGACTCCCTTGTTAATTTTTTTATTTTTTTTTAAGCAAAAGCGGAGGTGCACCAAAGTGTTGCAACCTCAAAATTCATTCAAATAACAGAGAGGAAATAAAAGGAAGATGACTTAAACCAAAGCCTCCTCGAAGTTGGTAAACCTAAAATTAGGCATACTAATTATATTCTTTGTATAGTATTCTTTAATAAACAAAGACAGATCTGTCCAAAAGATTAAACCAGATGAGATTCACCTTTCCCTCATTTACTAATTTTATTTTAGCATAAAAATAAAATTTATTTTACCATGTTTTTTATTTGCTAAAATTTATTTTCCATTTAGCATTAAAATACGATCAAATTATCTTTGAATCCAAATTTTTAAAAAAATGTTTAATTAGTTATCCATTCTTATCTTTTAGCATCATAATTGAATTTAAATTTTAACTATAAAATAATTTAATTCAATAAGTTTAATTTTAATTTTTTTTTTTTTGTTTTTTTTGTTTTGAACAAGTTAAACTAGACAATCAAAATTGAAACCGAAGAGAATAGAACCTCAAAACTTGAGAAAAGTACACTTTAAGGTCCCAAATCAATACCTATTTTATTATTGATTTTTAAATTTATTTTGCACATGTGCTACAACAATTTAGAATTAAAATAGTCATTTTATGTAGTAAATAGCTCAACAAATGACTTCTGAATTAGTATTATAAACTCTAAGTACAAATATCATTACTTTCATGTTTGCATCTATTAATTAAATATGATAAAATACCAATGCATTTTATCCGTCTACAAGAGTCTTCGCGATCGAAAAGGTACCTGCAAATGATATGTCTAGTGAGGAATTGATGGAGGCAACGATGTCGGAAAGTGCTCTGGTACGGTGGTGGCGAGTCTTCATGCTGGGATGAAAGATGCATACATGCATGTTGGCTCCCTAACGCTCAAGTCAGTATAGGAAATGAGAAGGAGTGTGTAAAAAGTGTGAGAAAAGTGAATCGTACCTTAAGGGTGAAGAAATGTCACCCATATATAGGCGTATGTGAGAATAACTGTCTCAATGAAGTGTGACGCTTCATTAGGAGGTCGTTAGAGGACACGTATACGGTGTCTGATGCATGAGGGTGTGTTTAGGTGTGGTGGCATGCACCAGGATTACGTTGTACGTCCAAGTGATGTGTGTTGTGTAATAGCCCGATTTTCGTTAGATTTATTTTAATTGATTTTTTATGTGTTTTATGTGCTTGTATGTAATTAATTGCCTCTGTGTGTATTTTGTTTGGGATTAGTGGAATTCGGGGTTAGAAGGGTATTATAGTCATTTTAGACTCATGGGTATTTTGGTCATTTGCGAGCAAGGGTAAATTAGTAATTTCACCGTGAGGATTATTTTTAGTGTTTCAAGTGAGAACCATTATTTTTACTAAGTTACTAGTGTAGTTGTGGTAATTAGTTGTGAACCGGTAATTATTCGATAACTTTAACCGTAAGTGAGTAAAGGTTTTTGTGGATTAGTTATCCAGGGTCTTAGGCCCATTAAGACTTTTTAAGGGTTAAACCCATTAGTGTGGACACTATTTAAGCTCTAGTCTTTGTAGAAAAATAGGGTTCACATTCATTTCATAAGAATTTGAGAGAGGTAGAGAGAAAGAGCAAGAGGAAGAGAAAAAGGGTTAGAAGAGAGAAGCTTGAAGATCAAGAGGGTGGTAGAGATTCTTGGAGCTAAATTGATGTTTTGGCTAGGTTTGTTACCAATTGAGGTAAGGGGGCTAGTTTTCTCTCATAATCTTTTAGTATAATCTCTTTTCTACTTTTCTCATAAGTGCTTAATTGAGAAAAATGATTATTGTGAATTCAATTGGTGAAATTCATGCTTTAATTTTGATGGCATGTTTAAGTATGTGAATTTGATGATAATTGAGTTGTTGATGTTGAATTTGCATGCTTAAAATGTATATATGGGTATACTTTGTGTTTTGCTCAAAATTAATGAAGAATGATGTTGTTTTTGTTGGGTTGTTGATGAATTCATGGTTAATTGTTGTTGTTGTTGTTGTTTTGAGATGTGTTGTTGATGAATGGATGCCATGAGTTTTCATAATTATGGAATTGTGGTGTGAATTGAGTTGTTGTTTAGGGTTTTTATGAAAATAGTGTGAATTGTTGAATTGTGTTGAAATGATTTTTGATTTCAAGTTTGATGTGTTTTTGAAAGCCTTTTTGTGTACATGTACCTGTAAACAACCTTTCGGAACGAATTTGGACATTGGGTGCAGAATTGATGCATGATCACTGTAAGTCTTTTTCACACGTTTCTGTTTTGAATTGGCCTTTGGTGTAAACATGAAAGTTTTAGATAAATGAGTTAGATTTCCAATGGATTTGGTTTGACATGAAAATGAATTTTAGATTTTGAGTTATGGTGGAAATACTCCAAGTAGGTCTTATTTAATACTAGAAAAATGCATCGCACCAATTTCATGCTTTTTTTATTTTTGACAATATTTTGTACACTTGTTTTTTAACATGCCTTTTTTTTTGACAATATTTTGTACATTTTTTTTTTGAAGGAAATATTTTGTACACTAAATTTGCATCGTATATGTTTTTCATTTCTCTCTCTAATAACCGTGAATATTTTTCAAAGCAAAAATTTAATTGATATCTTAATCCTTATCCTTATTATTTATTAATTTTATTGGGTCTGCAGCAACTTAACCTATTGTTTCTATAGTTTTTTTTTTCCTTATTTATTAATTTTGTAAAGTCTACAGCAACTTAACCTAATTTTTTCCCTCCACTAATCCCTTATTAGGTTTGCAACAACTCTATCCTAAAATTTTGGCTCTAATTTGCATCATATATATGTTTTTCATTTCCCTCTCTAATAACCGTGAATATTTTTCAAAGCAAAAATTTAATAGATATCTTAATCCTTATCCTTATTATTTATTAATTTTATTAGGTAGATTTTTTTTGTAGATTTTTTTTTTTGCAAGTTGTTGTACACTTATTTAATACGTTTACAAACAGAATACCCTAATTTCCATGCAAACTCGGCTACCCTAATTTCCAAGTAAACTCGGCTATATATAGCAAATCATAAACCGTGTTTCTCTCAAAATAAAAAATAAAAAACCCCTAAACCGTGGTAAATTACACAGACAACAGAAGAATCAAATATTTTGATATTTTAATTTTTGCAAATGGAAGGACGTGACCTTACAACCTTCCTTTCATACCACTGCTTTACTGGTATTCTAATTTAACATGCATTTTATCGATATGCATATTTTTTTGAGAAATGGAATATCCTTTTTGCGTTTTTTGTTTTTAGTTTGAGATGTTTACACCAATTTTGGCAGTCTTCCTTTTACAGCAAAGTAGCAATGCCCATTATTTAAGAGACTCAACATCAAAATTGGAATGAAGGTAGTCAATGGATTCTATATTATGTATCTTTTTTGTCAATCGTATTCTACTGTTGTTTTTTTTGTTGAAAAATTTAATCGCATTCTAATTGATAACTAAATAAAACTAATCCCCTTAAATGCTAACTCTTGGATCAGAAAGGATGAGTAGGAAAGAAACAATAATTGCAATGAAGTGGTAATTTATGCTAATTTTTCTTTTAGATTTTTCTATTCTATTTTATTTTTGAACCATGTATTTGCTTTTTGTTTTGCTAAATTTTTTCTTTGTTTTAATTAATTTTCTTGCATTCTTTTTGTAGACAGTGCACTTTTGAAAGATGCTCACATTGGGTAACATCCATGACTAGGGAAATATGCAAGGTTAAACTTTATATTGGACGGGAAAGACATGATTTACTGATATAAGAGATACCATCAAAGACATGATGTTTGTGTAGGGATGTTATCAAAGAGCCCAAAAGATAGCCAATTTGATAGTCAATTTGATACTTATATATGACACTCTAAAAATACAGGCAATTTAATACTTATATATGACACTTTTAAAAAAAAAAAACCGTGCATCGCATGGGTCGAATTCTAGTTATATTTAACTATATTAGCAACCTAAAAAGAATGTATAAGCGCATTTTATCTGTCTTAATTAGCTTAACTCAGTTGCTATGAGCAATGCATAATTTATGCAAGGTCCGGGATTCAAACCCTGACAACTACCGTAAGAGTAAAAAAAAACACACACACTATCTCTCTTTTCCAACATAAAAAGCCCTCAAAGTATTGTACTAGAGGAATATTATCTAACTATATTAGCTCCTCAAAAGAACTAAACGCGTCTTTTATCTTCCTCTCCAACATATAGAAACCAGCATTGTGTTGTACTTGGAATATTCCTTAACCATATCACCCCCTCAAAAGAATGTATGACGGGATCAAAAGTAGCTTTTATATGTATTCGTTTCAAAAACAGAAATGTTAATGCACACATGTACACTTTTATTATTTATGTGCCATGCTTCTCAATTTGAATTAATAAATTAGACAATTTCCTATAATATATGTTTACACACTTGTTTTTTTATTTTGTTCATGATTACACACACATTTCTTACAGCGCATTTTCGGGGTCGGGTTAGAGGCAAAAGCAATATTTCAAACCTAATAGCTCTTTCTTGAGATGATAAATGATAATGCAGCACAAACCTAATAGCTCAAAACAAACATAAAATTGTTCTTTCTTGAGATTCATCAATGGCTTATTTCAAACTCGCTCCTTTGGCTGTTTTCTTGCTTGCCACATTCTGTCTGAAAAACTACTAACAAACATGTACTCTCATAACATTATTATGTATATTATTAGTATCCACTATTTTGGATATATTGTTATGTATATGTTTGAACTTTGAACCCATATTAGTAAAAAAATATGAAATCTTTCTCTAATATTTTCACGAATATAATTTTATTTTTATCTAATAATATAATGATATGTTGTTCTAACTTCTATCTGCTTCGCTTTTCACAGTAATGTTCCCGACGAAGGATGTAGAAGCACAAAGTTGTGATGGTATTTGTTCAATATTTGATCAAAGTTGCGGTGGTGGCCGTTGTATTTGTCGACTTGATCAGTTTAGGTTTATTCCAATTGGTGGTTGTGCCGTTCGAACATCTACAGATGTTATGGAAATGGGTGAGGAACATCCTTACCTATGTGAGTCTCATGATGAATGCAACAAGAAGGGAATTGGGAGCTTTTGCGCTCGTTCTCCTAATTCTGAATACAAAAATGGCTGGTGTTTTGCATCTTTCTCTGACGCTCAAGAGTTCTTCAAGTTTACCACCAAGTATAAATTCACAAGAGACTTCCTTAAAATGCCTATCACTACTTAAAATAAAAAACTACCACGCATGAAATCATGTATCTTAGTACTTTAAATTAACGGTCTTTGACTCTTTGTTTGCTACTATTAAGTTGGATTTCTTAGAAATCTTTTTGAATTCCAATAAATGATACATGTGCGTGGATGTGTGTTGCAATTTAAAATATGTTGTAACTTTTCTATTTAATATATGTTGGTTTTGGTGTTTAATTTTCCTTTTGAGTTTTCTAGATCTTCTTCGGCTATTTCTTCTAGTTTTATCTATAATATACATGATTTCCATGCTAATATTTTCTTTTATAATTCCTTAACAAATGTCTATGAGACACTTGTTAGCATTTTCCTTATTTATATAGAGTGGCGGCCTTAAAGATGTTTAGGGTGTGCGGTCGTAGCTAACCCCAAAATAAAAAATTTATGATTAAATAATTTATATAGTTAAAAAATTACTCCCTCTCCCAAATTATAAGCAAAAAAAAATTATTTCACGCTTATTAAAGAAACTAAAACATGATAATTTGGAGTATTGTTTCTTGTGTTCTTCTTGAAATTAGTTTTATTTGCAGATTTAAAAACAATTTTCATTGGTTATTGGTTATTTGTTCAAGAGAAAATGAGATGGAGAGAAAATTAATTGCAATTTGCATTTAACTTCAATTTGGAAAAGATGGTATTTTGAAATAACTTAATGAAATATGACAAAAGTTAATCTTTTTTGTTTATAATTTAGGACAAAGAATATGAATTTTTTTTCTTCATATAATTTGGGACGGATGGAGTATTGTAGAACATGCGCACTTTATAAACTTTTTGTCTAACTTAGTTGCTGTAAAATTGTAGAAGCTAAATAACTTATCTTCGACATTAACATGGATTCTTCTACATGCGAGGCTCTACCAAACACATGCTTTATCAATCTAACAAAATTGTGTAGACGTTCAATAGTTATATTGATACATCAATAGTTTCATTGGCACACCTTGTGCTATTGGGACTACTTGTTTGTGGTAATATATATTTCATTTTGGTTTGTTCAAAAAAAAAATTTCAATGTTAAAATCCAAATTTTTATCGGTTATGAGTTTCAGATAAACTAAACTCTTTTATGGGGCTATTTGTATTACCTTATTTGAGCTTAATAGCTAGCATAAGTTTTGTGAGAATGTTTAGGGGAACTTATGTAAATAGATTTTTAGGTTAGTTTCATGTGTTCCTCAAGATAACTTATGAAAAGAGCTTATTGCATACACACAAACATTTTAACTTTATTTATCTTTTGCTATAGACATCGGGGATGTTTGGATAAAGAGCTTGTTTGGACTTATACTAAGACAATGCATTAGTTAGTTGTCAATGCATTGTCTTGTCATATTCAATTTAGGAAAATGCTAGAGATCCTGACAGATTGTCACACGACAAATTCACGACCGTCTAATTGCCAAATACAATTCTTAGATGATATTTATTGCGTTCCTTTTTTTTCGGCTGGGCTGAAATTTAATTGGATAAAAAAAATCTAGGGACAATTCGGGATAAAAAGTTTCTAGATAAATAGCAATGCTCTTCAATTTATAACCGTAAATTCAATCAATATCAAAATTACATGTTGAGTGCATCAATGGACTTATACTATATGCATTAAAATCAAACTCCCATTATTCTCATAAATTTCAAGTCTCAAATACACACATTTTCTCCCACTTACCCTCTCTTCTTCGTCGTTTAACCACTTCAAAAATGTCTTTCTCTGAAAACACCACTTATTTTTGTTTTCTGTAAACTTCTTTTTCTATCTTTAATCTATTCTTTCTTTTTTATTTTGTCGACGTTTCCTTTCTCCATCTTTCTCTGTGAATTTCTTGATTTTATTTACAGGAACCAGAGGCTCGCACACGAGAGGAATATTAAAAAAAAAATCCTGATTTTAAAAAAATTCTTGATTTCTAATAAAGTTAATATATATTTTTGTAAAAGTTTATCATTTTGCAGTTACACTTCCCTATCTCCATTGTTCCACAGTTAGATTACATTTCAATCCTCATTATTGGATTTGACGAATGATCAATTATACCAATATCAAAATGTATGATACATTATCAATTTACACATTTGTATGAAAAAGTTTGCAATTCAATACATGTTCTGATAGATGTTAACTTTTCAATTATGTGGTTGTATCATGTTTAAATAGGGTTCCATATGTTTTGGAGAGACATCCCAGCACTAATGCTCGGTGGTTAGAAAGACCATATTCCGAGAGATCAACATTGCACGTTGCCAAAATGCCTAATCAATTCGTCATCAACGAACTTATAGTTAATTTTTTTTGAAGCAAAATTTCATTGAAGATGTGTATACCCCCATTTGAAAGAGGAACATTGTGCGAATCCTCTCACTATGTTTTAAACTATCTAAATTTCTCCAACATATGCATAAATACACAATTAACGGAAAGACATTTGCTTGTTTCTACTTTCTAATAAAGTGATTATTATGCATCATATTTTGCTTCTTTTAAAATTATTAGGTGGTTTTTGTTTTTGGTGATGCATGATTCGTTTTTTAATGAAAACATGTGTGTGATTACAATACTAAACTATAATAAATTTAATGAAATATAAAAATAAAAAAAATAGGGGAAAAACCATCTTGTTTTTTCAACGGAAGTTAGTCATTGATAATCGACGGTGGAAATTTCATATAAATATTACGAGAAAAAAAAAACAAATAAAAAATTATTCATTACATTGGCAATCATGCTATATAAGACAGTAAAATAGGCCACAAGAAAATACTGAATTCAAATGGATAGAGCATATGTAGACCACAAGTAATCATGCGATATCATGCTATATGAGACCGATTAGACACAGATAACCATTCCAATCTTTTTAGTGGAACTTGTACTCCTGAACTGTTGGTAGCTATAGCAGAAACTGAGTATTTGAAATACAAAAATCCAAAGTATCCATCGGATTGATCTTGTTAACAACATGACTTTGGAAGAGAAAATTGATTTGATGGTTCAGATTGATCGCAGCATTGCATCTATTGATTTGGTTAACAAGTGTTATAGGTGTATGCCTTTCCCTGTATTGTCTTTTGAACAAGATTTTTAAAATTGTTTGGCTAGCATGATTTGAGTTGCGACATCAAGGGTTTTTATATCTCCGCGCATGAAAAGTAATTTCAATTGAGGCTGCATTAAGAGCAATTATCTTTGCATGATAAGGCGATTCAAAATGTTTACTCTTCTATTTGACAGTTCAGTCTCCGTTTCTATTTGTATTCACTTTATTCATTGAGAAAAAGAATTAGTTTATTACATTGATTTGAGAAATATGAATATCTGAATAATAGGTTTGTTGAATTATAAGGTTGAATGGATGATTGTTCAAAATGTCAGAGAAAAATTGTCACTTTTAAGATGATGGAGAGTTTTATATCCATGTTGACCTAAATGAGCTTTTGAATACCATTGCCAACAAAATGATTTTGAGTCTATGGATTTGCTGCGATTTATGTAAAAGTGAACCATCAACCATTTTCATGCAACAAGATACGTTGATTGGGTTGGTCCCTTGGTGGTAATGGTATGAAAATATACTCCTCTCATTTTTATATTGTTGTAATCTTCATCATCTGGTTCTGATTATTTGTGTCAATAATATACAGTTGAATTATAGAAAATAGAGCAAGCAAATGAAAACCAATATTAGTTGAACACAGCTCAAATAGACTAGTGTGTACCAATAATGAACAATTTGTCATTTGCGCTCAGCCGATCAAGCAAGAGGAACTGTTCAGTTTGGGAAAAACAGTTTTACAATGTTCGTGTAATTTCTAGTCCACCAAACTTTTCTTATTGGTGAATTGTGTCTTTAGAATCAGCTCAGTTCATCTACCGATGACATCAAAAGCAGCGAGATTTGATCAATTCTAAACAATACATTCCCTTATGTTCTGTACCTAAAATTTTGACAAATAACACGTATTCTAAAAATAAAAGGCTTAGAAGAAGACATAAAAATTGGGTTCGTTTCGTTTTATTTAAATTTTAGACAAACAAAACATAATCATCATAATGAATACACAGTAGGGACATTAACAACATCTAATATATTGTTTTTTATTTATCTTTTATAGATAATTGAGAATGGTTTTCATGGATAAGAATTTCATTGTTTATAAAGTAAAGCTTGAAGAGATTGTATACAAAGATCTCAATAAGGTATTGAAAAAACCAGTACAATGAGAAGGGTTTAAGAATTACATCTAGCTTACAAGCAAAGTTTCAATATCAAATAGTCAATTTGGAGGAATATGCCACTGCAAGCAACTGCATTGTAAGCCTTTCTAAATCCAAAACAATGAACAATAGTAGTAAGGCATTCGAATCAATATTTATTAATCATTAAAAAATAGAAAGATACAGTAGGACACGGCCAACCAACAGTAAAACATCGACGTAAAATTTAGTTGTTAATTACTTACAATTAAAGTGAAGTACGATTCAAATGATTGACTCTCAGATTTTGGAACTTCCACTACAACTGCAACCGAATCCTGTTTCTCTTCTAATGAACCTGCGACCTTTCACCTCCGCCATCATCATCCTTCCACCAAATCTCCCGACCACCATGTAGCCTCGCTACTAGTGATGTAATCAGCCTCCATGGCTGCGTCATCACCAAATTCAGGGGTCTGTTTCTTCCAGTGCCGTTATCGTCCATGGTGGTGGTACGTTTTTATTCTTCGACCTCCATTACCGTCCTTCGCGCCGCTGTGAGATTGGTGGTTGTGGATCTCGGTCAAAACTCAACTTCCATCACGGTGGTGGTAGATTGATGTTTTATATGAAAAATGTGACCTTAGATCTTTTCTAATCCGAGTTTTGCATCGACCTCTTTTAATGACTTTTCTCGGTTTTGTCTGATTGTTGTTTGCTTTGTTCCCTGATTTTAACTCGGGTCTGATGAGATTTGTAGGTTACAAAATTTTACGGGTTTGCATCCACTGCACGGAGAAATTGGGGAATGTCTTCAATCAGTCTCAATCATTTTTGAATGAATTCGGATTGTTTGATTACTTTTAGGAAAATCAGTTCCGGCTTGTGTTAATTCTTTTGGATCACAACGTCGTGTTCATGAATGGTTTGGCTCGAAAGGGCGATTTTTGCTTGTTGTTGTTTTACAGGGAGTTGATGGATCGGGGATCGTTTCTGTGTTGGCAGACGATTCATACGTTATTCTCGGGTATCCCAGTCATCTTGTTGATTGACATGGGACTGTATGGACTCGAAAGAATCGCCAATGCTTGTTGATGGTATGTGATCTGATTCGTGTTGATGATGGATTCATTCGCCAAACTTTAGACCCGCGCTTAATTGTTAGAATTATTTAGGGTTGGACCCCACTTTGTGGATCTTTTTTTTTTTTGCCTGTTAGGGTTGTTGACTGGGTAAGTTTTTATGTCCCCCAGTTGTTATGTTATATTTCCTTTTTTTAAAAATACATATGAGCAATTGGCAGCGGATGAGAGTAGGGTTCCAACCTAATTGGACACTATTATTTTTTATGTTATTTTGCTCTTGGCTTATAAAACAAAAAGTGCAGTTATTTTACAATTAATTAAAGTGCAGATGATTTATATGAAACAAATTATTCTGAACATTAAAAACATTAGAATTGTTTGTAAATCTTTCGAAAAAAAATAGAATTGTTTGTAAAAAAATCAATAGAATTGTGTATTATTTTAAAAAAAAATTGTTGTAGATAATTAAAGGTTATATTAAAAAAAATCACTATTTAATTTTATCTGTAGTTGTTTGAAATCACTTTCAAATGAACTTTTTGTGAAATTGTGACAAAATAGTGAATATCGTAAATTATAGTTTAACAAAATACAAAAATAATTTTTTTGCAGGAAATACAAGTTTCCTAAAACTTTGTAATTAATACCTTAAATACTATTTAAGTAAATGAGTAAGTTTTCAAAAAATAAAAATAAAACTTTAGTCATTGAGCATCGGTTAAGATCCTCTCCATTTAAGATCATTTTCATTTCTTCAATTTGGAGAAAGAAAAAAGCAAATAAATTTTTAAAAAATTATAAAATAAGTAATTTTGATAGGACTTTTTTTTTATTTTTTTATTTTTGAGGAATGTGATAAGACTCATTTAGTGGTAGGATCTACTATCTAATTCTATTTAATATATATTGTTACTACTTCTTAAAAAAACAAAATATTGTTACTTTGCAAGTATGGTAATGACACATTCATTACATGTTCTCTAATTCTTACCATATATATTTCTGGATTTAATTCTTCCAGTTCAAAATTCATTTTGATATTACACAAAAAATAAAAAAAAATGGTATGCAATGGCGGATTTGTAAGGTTAAAAAAACATGATGGAGTTTATAGAAAAGATAAAACACAAAGATCGGTGATATACATCGTATTAAAATATTAGAAAAAGTGAAAATTACAAGGGAACAAAGAGTAGTTTTTTTTTGTTGAGGAAAACAAAGGGTAGTTATATAGTGCACAATCAATTTTTCTTGGTACAAAACTTATGTCCATGTTTTTCTTATGATTCTTTATTAAAAATATATTTTTTGTGACTAAAAACAAATTTTGAAATAATTGTAGATTCAAGGAAATCATGAGTACTTCATTTAAGAAGCATATGAGAAGCACCTAAAAAAATACAACGAAGTTTTTTCCTTTTCATACATACATTCACCATTGTGCTTAAACCATGATTTTTGCTCATGAGTAAAACAAACTTTGTAAAAATTGTGAATTTTAAAAAATCATGACTCATGAGTTGTTATTGTGAATTTAAAGAAATCATTAGTAGTTGTTCAATTAAGAAGCATGCAAGAAGCACTAAAAAAAATGCAACAGTTTTTTCTTTTTTCTTAAGCACAACCTGCGTGCACCAACAAGTTCAATACACGTTTTATGACTTAATTTATGAGGGAGGTTGTATGAGATAACCCCATTTAATTGATCTCTAATAAGACAATACACACAAGCTTTCTTTTGTACATGGCAGAAATCTCTTACAAAGATGGTCGACACATGTATTTTCTATCATTTGGATTTTTTACAAGGATTGAACAAAGACTAGAGAGTCCTTTACCCTACATGAAAAAATATTCTTTAGTACAATTTGATTAAAGAATGAAATATATAAAACATATAAAATTGAAAATACTGGTTGAGAATATAATTAAATTGGCATAATCGTTCTTCACCTTCGCCATGCCATGAAGATTCTCAACTTGTTCTATCAAAGATGTTGATCACACGTTGAAGGAACAAATATAAACCATTATCAACATCAACATATAAATGGAAAAATAAATATTCCTAACATAGGACATTGAACATGTGTTAAATGTCCTGTGTTAGGAAACCATAACAGTTTAGTTTTCAATTATTGGCCATCAAAATAGTATTTCTCATTGATAAAAATATACCATTTGCATTTCTTATCGTACGAGCCAATGGGTAACAAGAACAAAGTCAAGCCCACAGAAAAGTTGCAATTAAGTATTTAAGACAAGTAAATAACCACAAAAACAAAAGAAAACAATGCAACATTTATTTTTTCCTTCTATTTTTAGATCCTTATCTTGTGCCTTTAGGGCACAAGTTATCATTTTCCTTTACATTAAGCATATGTAGACCACAAGTATTCATGTATGCAATGAAAAAACAGTCATCAAGTACAATAGAAAGAAAAATTTGGAAATAGTTGAATGGTGAAATTTATCTTGCCTAAGTTTGAAATGTGTTATACAATCAAATAATTTAGCAGCAAAAACTCGACCATCATCAAAATGAGAACTACTTTTACTATTAGCATGATATCTTCTCGTAAACAGATGAGGAATTTCAAACAACTATCAAACAACAATTTTGCCTCAATATTTATGATCACAATGGAAGAGGGTTACTTGTATGTCCATATAATGGATAGTACATTGAAATTAAAGTTAGTTTAACATATGAGACGCCAAACATGGAAATTCAAAATACATGATCACGGCTAATTAAACATTTAACCTATAATTAAATCAGATGTGAGATCTCATAGCTACTAAACAAAGGAAATCAAAAATTAAGAAATTTCATTATAAAAACATGATTTTTGTTTTCATTTATGATAAACCAAACACTTAAATCTTATTAAAATCAAAACATAGTTTCACCAATAATTTAAGAGAAATGCTAACCGGTGCCCACGGGGCACTGGTTAAGGATACTAAAAAGGGAAATTATATAGTAATTATTGCATTGAAAACTGTGTAATTAATTCATAAATAAGTCAACAAAGTTTCCTTTTATGGTAATAAATTCCTTTTTTTGTAT
>Ga0228710_1005298_pt1 | contig 20077 bp, 12 predicted proteins | sample MedpolnodulmetaG_FD_177995 | JGI IMG/M metagenome (GOLD analysis project Ga0228710, IMG submission 177995) | Root nodule microbial communities from Medicago polymorpha collected in Santa Monica, California, United States - pink nodules | ecosystem: Host-associated > Plants > Roots > Nodule... | reverse complement strand
AAAGGCTTAGTAAATATATCAGCCCATTGATGTTCAGTATCAATGAATTGTATATCTAAAATTCCTTTTTGAACATAATCTCTAATAAAGTGGTGTTTGATTTCAATATGCTTGGCTCTTGAATGTAAAATTGGATTCTTTGATAAACAAATAGCTGCAGTATTATCACAATAAATGAGAATACTGTTAACATTTATCTGATAGTCTTCCAACTGATGTTGAAGCTTAGAAATGACCACTACTTCATTCATGAATTCTTCTAGACCTTGTCCAGATGCTTTAGAAAGTATTTTAATTGCTATTTCCTTACCATCATGCATTGTCCCCTAGAAGAGAGATGAAGATATAACTAATATTGATAATGAGCTTAAATATCATTGAACTTACCGCATTTAATATACCTTGTATACTGGTCCGAAATCAGCCTGCCCAAGTTTGTTGGATGAGTGAAAGTTGTTGGTTGCAGTTGCAGGCTTGCCAAAATTAAATAGCAATAGCTCTTGGAGTTTAACTTGGGACAGTTCTCCAATCGTGTTGTCACTTCGAATGCTTGCTGATCTATTTGAAAGTCATGAATTAGTAGTAGGAAGCATGAAACAACAAAAAAATTGACAGTGATAGTGATTTGAAATTTTTCAATTAAAGAAAACAGAAACTAGTTACTGGAATGAAATTAATTTTATCAAACTTCAGATTGTATATGATTTGAATTAACTTTACTAATATAGAAAACTCTTCGATAGTATAATTTGAATCCAATAAGATGATATTTTACCATGGAGGTTAGTTCTTCTTCTCCACATGATATACGCACAAGCAAGACAGTCAAAAACCCTGACAGTTGAATTAAGTTAATAGATCAAATAACAACTAGCATACAATGTTTACCAAGTTCTGTGTGTGCTACACGAATATACAAGTTAAGTCCTCCATTTGAGAATTGTTGTATGTCGATTAGATTTCCAGTCCAAGACATACAACCAATGTCAGCATCATAGGAGTATGCAACACAGCAGATATTCTCCAGACACTGACTTCTGCATGTTTCTGATAATAGTGTGAGAGATGATCCGTCTGCAAAACCGGGAACTTTGACCATCTGCAGTTTCAAAAAACCATCAGCGTTACTGTCTTCACTTGTGTTTTGATTTATGTATCTTTCACACTGTTGAAGAGGTGCCCTCCTAACACACCCTTCAGTCCAATTTTGTCTATTCCATTCCACTTTGTTCTTTGGCTCAAACCCCGTCAAGCAGCTACATATCGGTGAGCTTTGTGAATTACAACTTGCAAATTGTCCACATACACCATAAACATCACATTCCATTTCATGACTATTCCATGTTACTTTTCATTCTTTCTTCTTTTCATCCCACCATTTCTCTTCACAGTTTCCTTCTGAACTCAGATTATAGATTATGAGACTAACTGTATCCGATGTTATTTGAAAGAATGAAACATTTCCTTCTCCATCATCTCCAACATGTAAACCACCGAGATAATGAGTTGTCATATATGGAAGCCCTGTAAAAATCTTACCATTCCATGGACCAGTTCGCCAATACGGTTGATTTTCATTCCATATGAAAACTTCAGGTATAGTAAGCCTTTCAACACTCAAAGAGAAGCTTCCAATGGATGGATCATAAGGTGTTTTCCATGATGTTTGTTTTACTTTCTCACCTGTTATTTTGTTGCTAGTAAGTTTCATGTTTGGCAACGTTACATTTGAAGGATGCTGGAAACTCTCCCATGTAGTTCTTTCTGCTGTGCCTTCAAATAGTACAAGGTTCCCTAAATCTAAAAGTTTCGAACTTGAATTGGTTGCAACATTCGGTGCGTTGGATGTCCAAATCACCTCTTTCTTTCCATTCAATACCACGAGGTCATTACCATTATCAGATATTTTATATTGAGGCTGCCACCAAATTCCGACATAGCGATTCGTAGAATTTTCAGGACTAAAAAAGGCAAAGGTGAAGTTACCACTCTTGGAGCTTAGAGTTTCAGGGTCCTTGATAAACTGAGTTGATGTAATGGTGTCTATGGCAACACTAACATCTAGAAAATTAAAACACAGCATGGTCAAAATGAAGAACATGAACACATTTTTGTAATTGTTGAAATCCATTACTGAGATGATTGCTCCTAGTTATGACAAATGATGAATTTTATTTTTCATAAGTGACCTCATTTTCCTGCATGCTAATAGTCAACAACACGTTTTGATGTGACTTTGCAGCTGCGTATTGAAATTTTCATGCTATGTATGGTTCATTATCATGGAGATGGATCACTTATTCGTTGTATTTCTTTATATTTTGCATTTATGTTCTTTCGAATTGACTTTCATTTGCTACATTCATGATAGAAAATTGAATTACCTTCGCTTAATTGCATTATTGATCCCTTATGTTTATTTTAGTTTTCAAGTTGGTCCCATATGTTTTAAAAGTTTTAAGTTGGTCCCATATGTTTTAAAAGTTTCAACTTGGTCCAAAACGTTACCCACGTTGGAATAAGTTAATCTATTCCGTCACTTAACGTTTAAAGATTTGGGTTGACAATATGGGTGATAGAACTTAACTTATATAGAAAATCAGTTTAAATTTTATTTTTTATTTTTTTAGGTTTTATTAAACTCAATATCATGTCGCGAAAGAGACTAACTTATTCCAACGTGAGTAACGTTTTGGACCAACTTGAAACTTTTAAAACGTAAGGGACCAACTTGAAATTTTTAAAACATAAGGGACCAACTTAAAAATTAAAATAAACATAAGGGATCAAACATGCAATTAAGCCAATTATGTTTCTAACATATAATTGTATTTATTATAGCTTGAAGAAAAAAATGTAATATAATCAAAGGTATATTGGTAAGGAAATAATTAATTCATTTATTTAAAATGAAAAATAGGAAAGAATTTCCCTCAATTTTTTTTTTATTTCAGTTGAAAATTTGAAAGAAAAAAAAAGTGTATAAAAAAATATGAAATAGATCTTAAGGAAAGGAAAGGAAAAAACTCGAGAGTTCTAGATTTAAGGAGATAGTATTATCTTATGACTAAGGATAACTGAAATTTATACATTACTAGGTTCAATGTAACAAATGGATTGACAATGAAGCAATTGTTTTCCATTCAGGATGAATGCGTTGTTAAGTATCCCACTTAGTAGTTTATGTAATTGTAGTGTCTATTAGAACTAGTCAAAATAAATTGAATTTTCTGCTACATACATCAATATATTAGCTACCTCAAGAGTTATAATGTATTTTCTCAAGCAAAGAATACCTTTTTTTTGTTTGACAAACTAACTATATAATACCTTTTTTACAAATCAAGCAAATAATAATACTTGTATAAAGCATTATTTTTGAAAAATAAATCTTTTTTTTTGGCATAAATCAGCAATCCTCTGTGCACAATTGCAGATACTAATCCGTAGCTTTATAGACTGTATGGGAGATAATTTTCCATAAGAGATTTAACGTTGTTGAATGCCTCAAGATTGGATTCAAAATAGGACCTTGGTTAAGCTAAGAAGAGACTCGTGTCATAAATGCTCTTTGGTAAAATTAATTCCTTTTAATAATGCTGAAAATATAAAAATTTGAAATAACAATTGACTCAAAAAGTTTGTGGAAGAAAAATTCAACTTCGAAAGTATAGTGAAACATAATGAACTATACAGGAAAACAAAGACTAATCACATGGTGGAAAGTGTATCATGTTAAAAGAGAATGGTGGACATTTACATTGCCAACTCTACGTCATGCAATACAAATTTTTTCTCATCATCGAATATCTGAGGTGGAGGAAGCTTGAACACACACATGCATTTTTTATTTGCACAATTACAAAGTCTAATCCTCAAAATTCAAGCATATACACCTATCTGATACTAATGGAAAATATAATATTACTTCAATTTTATTTTTGGCAAAAGCAAAATGATATATTCAAACAAAATAAACAGGCATATAACTGCATAAGCTATGCCCACAAAATTACAAGATCCTTGAGAACGACCAAGACCGATCTTGTATTTAGAGAACATAAACCAACTGAAAGCAGGTAAAAATAGGACTATTACTATCACCCGAATTTCCTGAAAAAATGGTAAAAGCAGAACTTCCATCACAAAGCAAACTAATAATCACAAAACACACCAGTTTAGCCTTAGAAAAGGGAAAGCTATACAAAGACCTAACTGCATTCTATTGATTCACTTTCTATAACTATATGACACAACCAACTAATCTCCAAAATAAAGCCACACAAAAAAACCTATGAAGCACGGAATCAAACATAGACACCGGACACGACACACAGACACGCCGACACCAATAATCAATAATTTGAGAAAATCACATAATTCAATGTAATTATATGTGTTGGTGTCGTGTCAGTGTCGAACACGTATCTGACATCAGAACACACCTAATCTTAGGAGTAATTGTGTATCTAGTCTCCAAAACTAAGGCCATGCCTATTGACACAAGGGGAGGCCCAACTAAGACTTAGAAAAGGAAATCATCCCTTAAACTGAATTTCAATTTTGCAATCAGCTTAATCTCTTGTTTTACATACTTTCACTCTACTTTGAAGTTGCTCAAAGGTGAACTTTAAAGGCTATGTTATGATGTCAGTTACCTGATCATTTGTGTTGCAATGAAATAGCTTAATAACTCCTTTAATTCTATATGTTCAATTCTATAATACTATGTACCTTTTAATTGCTAATAACTAATCCTCACATTAAGCACTACCACACTTCATAGAGATGAAAAATGACGTGCATACAAGTACTCATATGGCTTTGTTTGACCACTAATATTGTATCCACCATACTTTCCTCCATTCACGGACCTCGACGTCGCAAGGACAATCCTTTTGTTAAAGGATCTGTAAGATTTCTCTCACTTTTCACATACTCAAGCCAGATAATACCAATTTAAGTTAAGCAACAATGTCTTATATGTATGTGTCTTCTCTTGCTACTATAAGCACTGTTATTAGTCACACAAGCTATAATGCTAGCAATAGCAAAGTGCAAATCAAATGCAAACTAGTATGGAAAGAATTGGTACGTATACAAAACGAAATGCCATAATTAGCAGAATAAAAACACAGAAAAATACCAAACAAGCATTCAATCACTAAGCTGAATCACACCTAGAATTTATCAAACAAAAATTCAATAAATGAAGGTTATATATCTTAAGAGTAAAATATCTTATTTTTATGGTTCCTGGGAATATTATAATGTTAAACAAACATCTTTTTTCTATATACCTTGGAATAAAATTCTCATCTTTATGTTCCAAAAAATGTTATTTCTAAAAATAAATTTGATAAACTTGAAACAAACACACCCTTAGCAATGAAATTCTACATCCTACCACAATGAGAATGATATTATACTTGTTTATCACACTTACGAGTGGAGCACAAACTAATATCACACTATCTGTTTTCAAATAAGAGCATGTTGACGTTCTACAACACTAGTCAATGTAGTTGCAAATTTTGATATCCATTAATCCTTCCTACATGAAAAACAAGACAACCAAAAAATGACAGACATCAATATAACCCAAGTAAAAAACAATCATCAATAAGAAAAGAAATAAAAAAAGTTGAGAGGATCTAGCATCAATTAATTACATGAAAGTCAATATATATTTGAAAATTTAAATGACGTAGAGGTCAAAATGAAACAAAGGCCATGCCTTTGAAACCATCAGATGTTACCATTGCATACGAAGAATCTAATATAAAAAGTAGACATATAAGAACTGTTGCAAACTATGACCTAACTTTCATCAATCAAATAAGAGTTTACATGTTGATGAGTCCCTTGTGCATGAAGCTAGTTTCTTCAAAATTTGGTGCTTGGCATTTGTATCTACGGAAGAGGCACTCTTGATTGACATGGTCTTCAATACTTCTGAATTCTGCATAATATATTTTGCAAATTGAAGCTCACAAACTGTGCATTTGTAGCCTTTAAGCAAACATGTTTTGAGTTGTGTCGAAAGGCATTCTGGAATAATTGCTGGATCCACCCAATTATCCACAACTTCCTCTCCATTCACAAAATCCTGTCAACAATTCAATTTTTTTATATATAAAATTGGAGAAAAGGTGTTGAGGTAAAAAGAAAAGAAAAAGCTAGGCATCAACAAAACCAGATGAATGGTAAGATTTTGAAGTTTGGGACAATGTTTCAGCGCTTTTAGCAACCAGTTCCACTTCTCACAATGATTATGCTTAAGGATAAGCTCAATGTTAGTTAGATTGCGAAACTTAAGATGTATGAGGTAGCGTGTATCCTGTTGTGATTTACAAAAGTTAGAAATCAAACACAATTTCTTTTAACCACTCAAACACTAGATCCTACCTAGGACCAGAAAGGGTTAAAGTGCAATATCATAACTCAAATTCGTAACACAGATTCGTCACACAGATAATAATCAAAGGGCAAAACTATAATTAACAAAGTTTATTAAAAAAAAAAAACCATAATATTATTTATTCTTACAAATTCTGCACGCAGAACCTGAGCCTCTGTGCAAAGGATAGTGACCAGATTCGTCAAATAAGAAGGTGATTTTGTAATGCTAACTCTGATCAAATTTGGTAGTAAGCTTAGAAATTTTTCGCTGCAACAGACTTTTCCAGTATAAAAAGCCACTCCACATTGTGTACACTTAAATCTTCTGCTTGCAATTCCAAAATAATGGGACATCCTGATAGTAGCTCTATGAAATATTCAAAACGTTCAAAAACTACACTAGACAAATGGAGAGTTTTGAGCAGAGGAAAATCCAGAACCCCATGAGAAATGTTATTCACTTTAAGCCCTTTCAAATGAAGAACAACAAGGGTCTTACAACGTACAATGCAACGAGGTAATGTTACCATGCCGAGCATTTCAAGATTGAGGCTCTCGATTCCACGTTGTGCAGCGGTGTGAACAAATCCATTAATATCTTGTGGCTGGATAGAAGCGTTTGAACATTTGAGGTGGAATAATTGGAGAGGTAAAGTAATGTCTCGTAAGAGAAAGACAAAGGACACAAAATGGCGAAAGGATACGAAGTTTTGAAAGGTTTCATCGTCGAAGTAAAGAACGAGAACTGATAGCCATAATGGGTTCCATCTCTTTGATAGAATGCTTGTGATCGCAGCGGTTTTGGTTGGAAGAAAAAATAGAATGTGACATATAATTGGATTTGGTAGAGCGCTAATCCTATCTTCTTTTGGATTTGATCGTGACATTTCAATTTCAAAACCCTAATCCAAAAGCAAAGTTCTAAACAAAATCGATCTGTGTTTAGAAATTGAGAAGAACGATTCGCTATTTAGAACCCTCTGGATGGGGTGAAATCATTGTAGGTATTGTGGGTTGAGAGTGGAATATGAAATTAGGGTTTTGTTGGTGCTGAGAGTGGAGAAGGGTTTGAAAAGAGGATAGAGTGGGGGAAAACGGCTTGGTATAACGTGAGGAGTTGGTGTTTAAGTCGACCAAATTGATGTTCAAATAATATTACTTAATATATTGTCTTAAACATGTTTTTGATTTCTATAAATATATCAATTTTTTGTTTTAATCTTGTTAAAAAAATTCTTTGATTGAAAGTTTTATAAGGACCAAAAGACGAAGGGAAATTCTAAAGGGCTAAAAACAAAACTTGATATATTTATAGGGACTAAAAACATATTTAACCCTTAAAATAAATACTGTTAATTTTTTTGAAAAGAAAATTAAGGTGGGGGCAATGCGTCCGGGTCCAAGCAGAAAAGTTTTTTGGGTTCAAAGAGCGTTAAGTAACATGTGTAATATTCCTCATGTTAAAGCAACTGAATGTGGAAACTTTTTATTGAAAAACATCAATTATTTATTGAAAAAAAATGATTTATTAAAAAGATACATATTTAATATTAAATGCATAAGTTTCAATGCAAGCATTTGCTCCTGAATCACACAATCCTTGTCTGATATATTCCCCCTTTATACGAATGGTTAGAGTAAAGTCTCCATCACCATCGAACCTGACTTCAGCTGGTACCTCATATGTGTATTTACATTCACTAGTTAGTGAGTTAGTTCTTCTTCAGATAGTTCGGCATTAGTCTTCATGAGTTCATGAAGAAACTTGATGCGGCATGGACTCTGTTCGGCCATTTCCTTGATGGGCATGTCCACCTTGTACTGCTTGAGAATTTGATGCAAAGCATTGAATTCTGGCGGTATGTTTTTGTCCTTTTGTTTGTCTTCTGTTTGAGGCTTCTCTTCTTTCACTTCTTCTGAATGAATCTTCTCGTCCTTTCCAGCTCATTTTGACTTCAGCAACTCTTGTCACTTTAGATCTACTTCTTGCTGAAATTCAAGGTATCTCGGCTCTTTCTCCAACTTTTCCACAAAAGAAGCGGTCACCTTAACCTTCTTAAGTAATGTGATCAACTGCTCCAAATTTTGTTCTTCTGATTCCTCTTAAGTTTCCCTTGATCGTGTGCTTTTGGTTGATTCCATTGTTACCTATTTCTCACAACAATTGCAAGTTCGAAAAAAATTCCTAACAAGAATAAGTTTGCGATTAATTTTAAATTTAAGTTCGGTTTGGGGTTAATTCTTATGTGGTTACTTGACTCTATTATTTCCAAAATGCAGACTCGATCTAAATTAACTACTATAGTTAATCCCTAATATTATGACTAATACTCTATAACTATTATTGCTAAATGCTAATCCTAATTCTAAATGCAAAATTAAATTTACTGACTCTTAATAACCTAATTAAAACTAGACTCGATCTAGTGTAGATATTATAACAACCGTTATTTTTACTACGACTCCCTAAATGCAATGTTAAATAATACCCTAAGCTAAGACTTAAAAAATTAAAAAGAAATATAAACGAATGAGGTTAGTTCCAAAATGGGAAAACAAAAAGAAAAGAAAAATGGCTAGTACTAAATGAAAACAATAAACTAAACGCAAAACAGAAAAATAAACTATGTTAGTAACGACTAAAATAAATAGACTATATGATAAACTAGACTCTAAAAAAATAAATGACTCAACTAGGACTAAATATTTTTGGTATTTTTAAATTTTTGAATTTTGTTGGTGTTTTTGAATTTTTGAAAACAGAAAAATAAACTGCGGAAAATAAATGGCTGAAAAATAAATAGAGATAGATAATAAGTAATTTCAATTGCTTAGTCGAAAATATCAACAATCCCCGGCAACGGCGCCAAAACTTGATGTGCGGATTAGGCAAGTGTACCAAATCGTTTACCAGATAATAAAGTGATAAGTAGAGTATCATATCCACAGGGATTGTCGTTTCGTCCAAACAATTCGCGTTACTTATTTTGTAAATTGACGATATAATAAAAGATAAGGGTTAGAGAGTTGCAATTTTTATCTGTTTGCAACAGAGTAAGCTTACATGTTTTTGGTTCTAGAAAAGTAAGCAGCGGTTAGCATTCTTCGAATCCCCTTATTTATATTGTAGTATATTAAATAACAGTCATGTCGCGTTTTTTTTTTATCTTAGATAGACTATACAAGTGATGAGGTCGTTAGGACGTGACTAACCTAGAAGGTTGGAAACTGCACCTGCTGATCAAACGATGATCCATATGTGTGGGGTCTATAAATCCCGGTTAACTAGGTCTATCCCTCCTAAGTCTGGTTTCACATGCAGATCACACAGTGATCCTTACGTGTGGGGTCTTAATGTCTCTAAGGTAATTGAAAAGTGGTGGCCCACTAAATTTGGAAAGCTGCAATGAAAGAAAACTTGAAAAGACCACTCTTGAAAATCATAATTAGCATGACGTCATTTTCTAAAGAATGCTTAGAGTTTTTCAAAAATGTCAATTTTCACCTTCAGACCTTTTTCAGTCGAAAATTGCATTTTTGGGGGGCAATTTGTTAGCCTGTAATTTCGTCAGGCTCAATTAATATAGTTTACATTTGTTAACTTTTGTCTTTTCAGGAATCAAAGTATTTTTCTCCAACATGATGATTTCGGCAAAGTCCGAACTTAGTGTTTGAAAGAGTCTAAAATCTTCATAGTTCGACAAGACATAAGCCAAGATGTAAGTTCGTTGAAGTCAAACAGTTACTGGCGAAGAGGGAAGAATTTGAATTCAAAAAACGGCGGTTTCCTTAGTGAATACGTGGGGGACAAGCAGTTTTCGGTGGAAGAAGTGTTGAACGTGGTAGTTAGCCTTTTTTTGTTATTTTACTATGTACAAATTGTAGTTTTCCATAAGGAAAATTGGTCGCAAATTTTTTATTGAATTTTAACGACCGACGTCTAGAGAGAAGAGTCATAATAATGTATGTAGTCTGATTTCTTGAACCACCTTTACATTAATGCAATGCAATTTACATTTTCTTTAAGTTTCTTCATTTTAAACTTTTAAAGTTTTTTACTTGCATTTTTCTTTACTTTTTTCTGTCGAAAGACACTGTAAATTCGTCTTGTTCATAAAGCAACCTATGAATCTAACAAACACTCACTCACTTTCTGGAAAAACTTTGCACAACATGTCCTAAGATTTCTGGTTTGATCCTGCTTGTAATAACCAAAACCAGACCTTCTTGTTTACAAAAAACACCGGTAAACACGTATCACTTTGTTAAATGTTTTTTTAAAAAAAAATCCTTTAATTTCAATATGTGCATAACTATATTGACAGGCCATTGTTTCGTTATTCATATGAAGTTCTATATTATGGTCCAATGACTTTCTGATAAAACACTTCCCCTTTCTATCATGAAAGGTTGAAAAGTTAATTAAAAATACATTTCCCCTTTCAAACGCAACACATTAAGGGACATATAATAAGTGTGAAAAGGGTCAAATATAACACATTGTATGAGAATTTTAGACTATAAAAATAACAAATCATATTCTATTTGTTACATACAAAGAGAAAATAATATGACTAAAATTCTCACATTTCTTTATGCTTTGGTTTTATTTCTTTTCCTATTTATTTTCTCAATTGCGGCTCAAAGTAAGCAATATTTTTAACCTTTTCAATTTTACTTCTATAATTTGTAGTTTCTGCACAAATTTTTATCTTGGTTTGGTAATATGTTTTATTTCCTTTTTTCGCTGCAGACCTAATGAAATGTGATACTGATGACGAATGTCCCCAATTTGATGTTGAATTTCCTTTAATTTTTAAGTGCATCAACGACGGATGTAGACTGATAATTAGAATGAGGTCATGAGTATATATACCTAAGACGGTACACAAACTCGTATATCATATAACGAGTTCTTGAACTAGCGAAAATCTAGACAATAGACCTTATACTATATTATTATGTGACTTCCTTTAAAAACGCAATAATTGTATTGTATTTTAATTTATATTTTATTTTGTAAATTCACAGACCTTGAAATTATTGCTTTTTACTCTTAGATGTCATTGAGGAAATGATATGTGGTACTAAAGATTATTTTAAGAGCGATACTATATATCGCGACTGATCAGGCTCGCGAATTTCAGGACTCCATATTTTTTTTTATAAATTTACTTGTTTGCTATACTTTTTAAAAGGCTTTTGTTTATTAAGTAGAAAAGGAATACAAGGGATCACGTGTGTCCTCAAAAAACAAAACCCACCGCCACCATCATGTTGCTAAAACCAAGCACCTTATGAACCACACTCATAGCTCACTCCATTGTAAAAATGTGATGCTATATCATCAGATTGACCTAGTAGTTTGGTTTGACTTAATTAGAAAACAAGCATGTTTTGCAGGCCATTGCTTCTTCCATGAAACCATCAACAATGACTCGGTGAGTTGAAGTGCCTGTGATCATGTGGATGTAGAAGGCAAGAAATAATATTAGAGAGACCAAACTCATCTTTTGAAGAGAGAAACTAAATGAATTAAGTAATACATGTCAGTGTTGTGTCCTTCGTGATAAGTTCGTGAAAATAGTTTCGCTATATTAAGCACTCTCCTTATTTTAATTATAGATTGTCTTATTTCGTCTCACCAGATGGTTATGACCAGCTCGACTATATAAGTGTGCATCACTGCCATGCACTAGTATGATATCAAAATTCACACCTTTACACACATACACACACTCCCTCTCTAACTCTCTCTCTTTCTCTTTATTTATCTCTCTCTCAGTAGTTCTACAAACGGGAAGCCCTATCAACGTATACCTTACCAAGGGTTAAAGGAGAATTGTTCAATTAGGGTCAGTTCACTCCCCAAAGATACTTGTTTCCCTAATTAATAAATAGTTACGTCCTAGGTTCAACAAATTTTACTCAATATTATTAATGTCACCTCCTAAGTACTTACTACCAGGGTCAACTCGCTTTCGGTATCTTTCATCTAGTTATTAACCATTTACTTCATAGATAGGTAGATATAAGCATAAATATTAGGCTTTGTCACAACCAAAGTACCTAAACTAGGGTTGCACTCCACCGAAACAAACTAATCCTAATAAAACTTAATAGCGAACAGAAAATAAACTAAAATAAACGACATTAAATTAAATAATTATCCAACAAATCAAATAGAGATTCATCTTAGAACCCTATCCTATAAATATCTAGTTACACATGATAACTAAGACACAATACAAAAAAATTAAAACATACCCTAGAAAAGATAAGGAGAAGATAGAACTCCTCCTGAAGCTCCTAGAATCGCCTTCCTCTTGAACTGCTCCAGTTCTGAATGAGAAATAATGAATGAGGAAAGAGATATTTATAGGGAAAGTTTCCACCTAACTTGGGCTAAAAACATGGGCTTTCAGGGGCGAGAAAGTCACAAAACGTGACTTTTTTCACAAGTAACCAGGTGTTGGGCGCCTAAAGCCTTGCGCTAGGTGCATGTGCCTACCAGGTCTAGGCGCCTAGCTCCCCTGGCATGCGCCTAGTGCTTTAGTGCAGTAACTCGCGGCACCTATTGGTCCCTCTGTCAAGTCTTATGAGACCTCTTGAATCTTTATTCTTCATCTTCCCAAGGACCACATAAATCTTTGGATGTCTTGCTTTGCCTGATTTGCTTGATTTCTTCGTGAATTACATCAAGAACACCCTAAAATTGCTATGTTTCGGGAAGAATAGAATTAGAGACTTAAATATAAAAAATAATACAAATGTCCTAAAATTATAGGCAATTGATCTAATACTCTTCTGTTTTGCTGGTGAAACCTACTAAAAAAGACTGAAAAAATGCTAAGAATAACGTAAGGTGACCTGTCACCAGTCATGTCGTCCACCGCTGATGAGTAAGCTTCCCCGACATTGGAGTTCATCCTCCACCTTACCATTTAATCGCACTAGGAGCACCGCAACCACGTCATCCTCAATTGTGTTCCTTGATAGATCGAGGAAAGGTTTTTCTCTTGTCCATCGCCAAAAAGGTTTTTCACCAACGTAAATTCTTCTAATTTTAAGTTCCAACGACCAGTTTCTAGTGGACCAGTGCTAGAAATCTCAACATAGACACCGTCAACACTTCAATGACACTGCATTATGCAGTTATGAACCTTCAAGATTGTTATTATCCAGTTCTAACTCTGGTAAATTACGACAAAGTTCCTGCGCATCCTTCCATCACAAACCTTCAAGGTGATATACACATATCGATGACAGACCAGCTTCCAACATGGCCAATTAATGATCAGATTAGGCAAGTGTACCAAATCGTTTACCAAGTAATAAAGTGATAAGTAAAGTATCGTATCCACATGGATTGTCGTTTCGTCTAAACAAATCGTGTTACTTATTTTAGTTTGACGATATAAAATAAAACAGTTAAGGGTTAGAGATTGCAATTTTTATCTGTTTGCAACATAGCAAGTTACCTGTTTTGGTTGCAGAAAAGTAAGCAGCGATTAGGAGACTTCAAATCCCCCTATTCATTTGTTGGATATTAAATAACATTCATATCACATTTATTTATCTTATGTAGACTATACAAGTGATGAGGCCATTGAGACGTTCTAACATAATCGGTTGTTAAGCTGCACCTACTGATCACACGGTGATCCTTACGTGCGGGGTCTATAATATCTCGGTTGATTTAGGTTTATCCCTTCAGATAACACAAAGCACTTTATAGTAGTTCCTTCCACAATCCGGAAGTAGTCCACTCCCCCTTGCACTTCCAAGGAGAGTTCACTAAAATCAATATATGATTACAATTGCTCAAGCACTAAAGCAAGAGACTTCAAACTACTGAGATACAACTGCAAGAGGTTTCCTATGCTCAAGCATAGCTGCAAGAGACTTCCAATGCTCAAGCACAACTGCTAGAGACTTCTATTCAAACAAAATTACAAAGAAAATGTTTGAGGTTGAACACTTGATATACAACCAGTGATGTTCACAATGTAAATCAGATACGACTCTTAAGATTCTAATGAAAACAGTATTCCCATTTATTGTGATAAGACTGCTGCTATTTGTTTGTCAAAGAATCCTATCTTACATTCTAGAGCCAAGCATATTGAAATCAAACACCACTTTATAAGGGACTATGTTCAAAAAGGAATTTTGGATATATAGTTCATTGATATTGAACATCAATGGGCTGATATATTCACTAAGCCTTTAACTGTTGAGAGATTTTATTTTATAAAGAAAATTTTGAACATGCACTTTATGTCTGATTAATGCTTGCATCTGAATGGGAATTCAAGTTCTGAAGTTGTTCAAAAGCTATAGTCCATCAGACTCTCTTCACCGAGACTTTTGAGGAAAATGTGCTTTTGATAACGTCAGCATCTGAAGTCCAGAGTTTGGACTCTTTGCTTCTAATAGTTACATAAGTGGAAAAGGTGGAAGTTAATTTTTGTAACATCTGTCCCACTAATGTATTGAGTTGCTCTGAGAACCTCTAACGTGGTTTATTTGTATTGGTTTATAACTAAGAGGGCTATGATGAATTTTTGCTTTGATTGTACTATCTCGCGCCACCTTTGTCATTAATGTGTATGTTTTCTTGTCCCATGTCTGAATTGCAACTGTTTTGCTAAAAACACTTAGACAAACCCACACACTAATCACATCACTTCTTACACTTTCATATTTTAAGCTTTCTCTCTAAAAACTCTTCATTTTCAAAACTCAACCTTTGAACCTTAAAAATTTCATCAATCATCAACGGCCCAATTAAGTTCTAGTCAAGTTGTTCCCATGCAAATTGAAACTGGTGAATCTTATAAAATCAAGACAAGAATAATGAACGTCAGAGAAGATGAATTGGTTGTTCAACTTGAAAGCCTAGTGGATTTCGCGTCATTATAACATCATGGTGTTGATGTTTCAAGCTACTTACTGACACAAGACTTAGACACTTACTTTCGTGTTCTGAATGGTCCTACGTATGAAGAACTTGCGAAGAATTTCTAGGTAAAGGCTGAAGTGTATGATAAAGAAGCTGCTAAGCTTGAGGAAATAAAGAAGATCAATGGTGATCCTAGTTTGAAGGGAAAATCAAGAGCTGAAATGGGTTTGGAAGAATTTACAAGGACAGAGATTCGTTCTGCAGTAATGGGGATTCATATCTGCATTACAGAAGAGATTATAGCTAGAGCATCAAGGTGCTCTAATGAAGGCAAGTTTCAGTGGAATCTGAACAGCAAGACAAGTTCCTGGATTCAAACAACATACGATGCCTTTCACAAAGAAAGACCCTCTAACAAGTACAAGGATATGCAGAAGGAGCACAAAGTCCTTCATAAGCTGGCTCAAGAATGCTTTCTTCCAAAGGGAGGTGGTACAAACACTCTTTCATTGGAACACAAAGTCTTCTTATACTTTCTTGTAACGTTTGAGAAAGTAAATTTGCCAAGATATATGTCCCACCATATGATCTGGGCACTCAAGGAAAGCGAAGAAGATGATAAAAAGCACATTCCTTATGGTAGACTACTGTCAGAAATTTTCTACCAAGGAGGTTTACTCAATGTGCTGAGACAAACTGGCGTAGAGTCTGATGAACATCTTCGAACAGTGACTGGGATGTTCATCAATGGAATAACCTTGAGATATATAGGCATTGTGAAGAAGTTTGTCAAGCGAGAGTCTGACTTGAAGGAATCATAGATTGTGTCTGATCTGATGATTGACTTTCCTCCTATCTCCAAGCAAGACAACCCATAGGTTCTGGCCTCATATGTAACTATTCACTATGAAAGAACTAGTGAGATCATCAACTACAATTCTATTCATGAAACTTGGGCTGGTGCTCCTCTAAAAATTGCTAGTAAAAAGAGGAAATCATAGAAGGCTGCTTCAGAGGCTGATGAAGAATCTGAACCAAAGCCTAAGAAGCAAAAGAAAGCCAAGAAAGCTCTTCAGCTAAATGTTGTTGCACCAACTCTTCCAGATATTCAAGAAGAGATTGCATATTTAGAGTTTGTAGAGGTTCTTGACAAGATAACAAGAAGAGGAACTTCAGTAGCTACTTCTACTACTCTTCAAACAAAACCTAAGATTCAGAAGAGAAGAACTATCTAGAAGTTGAAGTTGTCAATTTATACAGAAGAAGAAGATGCTAAAGTTGAAGCTGATTCTTCTCTTGTATCAAGAATGGAGAAAAGAAAGAAAACTGCTGCTGAACCTGCATCAGAACCTATGACAGCTGATCAAGAAGCTTTTCTAGTGGAGCAAGCCATAGGAGTTGCAAGAGAATTGAAGATACATACTGCAAGTCTAATACAGAAGAATGTTGTTGAAGAAGCTCATAAAGTATTGGAATATGCAGAAGCTATCGAAGACTTGGTTGCTGAGAAAGCTGATGTTTTACTAAAGGCTACTATGCAAGTCAAAAGGGAGAAAGTTGATTCAGAAGATGTTGTTTCAGAAGTTGGAGAAGGTAACAGTTCTATTCATATCTTTGATAATAATACAATAGATTTAGACTCACCTTCACCCTCAAACTCTCCACAAAATATAGATGATATTCCTTTCAATAAAGTCTATAAAATTCTAGATAAAGTCTTTACCCCATCACCATCAACCCAAACTCAGAAAAAGCCTGATGATGTTGATACGTTTGAGCCACTATCCATTGATGAAAGGATTGGTGCTTTAGATTAGAGGAGAATTAATGTCTCTCAGAATCTGCCTGCTACTCACTGGCTTCAACCTCCATTTGTGAAGCCACTTCAAACTATGCTTCCTGATGAGCAGTTTGGAGGTGAATCAGTTCAGACAGCTTCTGATAACTTTACATCAACATCAGTTAAATCTCAACAAACTACCCTAGACTCAACAGTTAGAGAAACACTTAGGTGGTGAAAACCCCCAACAATAATAACCTGAAAACATACAAATAGCCTCTGAATCAGCATCTGACATAGTTGTTTCAGAAAACCCCCAACAACAATAACCTAAAAACAAACAAATAGTTGTTGAAACCTAAACTAACTTTATTATTCATCCAGATTTCCCTTTGCAAAATTTACTTGAGTCATCATCAACGTACCAATCTATGTCTGGTGATTTTACTTCAGTATCTGATGATCAGGTTCATGTAGTTCAACCTATCTGTGCAGCTCAACCTAATGTTTCTTTAAGTAATGCACTTGATAACTTAGCAAACAAAGAATCCATTCTAGAACCCATTCTTCAACCTTCTATTTCAAAACCTGTTTTTGATGGAATAATCACATCAGACTCTAATGAAGAAGATGAGCATATTATACATGTAACGCCCCAATTTATTATTTAATTATTTTTGGTTGAGTTTAGAGTCTTTTATATGACTTATGTGATTTATGTTGATTTATGACATGTTGTGGTGTTTTAATATTTTATTAAGTGGCTTTATATTATATTTTTTAGTAGAATATGTTGGATATTTAGAATAAATATATTTGAGGGGCTGGTTTGGATTTAGTAAGAAAATACTTGGTTTGGATTTAGTAAGAAAATACTTGGTTTGGATTTAGTAAGAAAATACGTGGTTTGGATTTAGTTAGAAAATACGTTGATGTAGTTAGAAAATATGTGTGGATGTAGTTAGAAAATATGTGGATGTAGTTAGAAAATATGTGTGGATGTAATTAGAAAATACGTGGGTTTAGTTAGAAAATATGTTGAGGGTGTGAGATATAAAAGGTAAGAGCCAGACACAAATTAGGTTTATAAGCTTTTGGAGAAAAGAGAAGAAGAGGAGAAGAGGAGAACCAAGAGAAGAGAGAACCTATAGAGTCTTGCAATCACCAATCTAAGGTAAGGGTGGGACTAATATTCTCTAATCTTAAGTGGTATAATTCTGAAATTGAATTTAGCATGTAGTTTTGTTGTTGTTCATGAGAATTTGAGAATTAGGGTTAAGAATCGGATAATTGATGGTAGAACTTGTAGAATTGGATGTTAAGAGTGTAGAAAGTCCGTAGAATTCATAGATAATTGATGTTCAGACTGTAGAATGATCCTAGGTTGAGTTTCTAACAAATTTGGGATTAAGGTTGATGAAAATTGGGTTTTTGGGTGAAAAATGGAGCTTTCCCGAGAGCTACCTCTGACAGCATTCTCTGTTTCATGTTTTTGCGTCGTTTTCATATGTTTCTGCTTTGAACTGGGTTTTGGTGTAAACATGAAAGTTGTAGATAATTGTGTTAACCTTTTAATGCCGTCTATTTGACATCAAAATGATTTATAGAACTTGAGTTATGGTCAAATTACTGCACGTAGGTCACAATGAATCTTTATGAATTTCAGCACAACTTTTCCCGAATTTGAAATGAAAACTGATATTGATAGGTACAAAACTGGTCTTTAGTGTAAACATGAAAGCTGTAGATAATTTTGTTAGATTTCCAATGGCTTTGGTTTGATGTGAAAATGATTTTTTGTTTTTGAGTTATGATGAAAATACTCCAAGGAGGTCTTAGTGAAATTTTATGAAAATCCCGCATAACTATTTCTAAGTCAACCCAAAACTTGTGGATTGTCTCCAAACTTCAAAGCTTGTGTACTATGAGTTCAATTATAGTGTTTAAGAGTATTTAACCTATGTTGTGATGAGTCTAACTTTGTTTGTCATGATTAACTTTGATGGATGAATTATTATATGATGTATATATTGATGAATTATTATATGCATGCTTATGTTGAATTATTATGATGCTATATGATGTTGCCATAAATGATGAATATGACATGATTTATGAATTGATACATGAATGTACACATTGATGGTCTATTTTATGAATAACTTTGTTAATGAATTATTACATAAAGGTATGTATATATGTTGATGATTATTATATGAATAACTTGTTGATGGATTACTATATGAAATGTATATGTTGAAATAACATGATGATTATAAGATGCTGTAATTAAATTATGAATGTTTATGAGATTATAATGTTGACGTTGTCATTGTTGTTGATGTCGTCAAGTCGTCGATGTCATACGTTGTTGTTGATGTTGTCATTGTTGTTGAAGTTGTACGTTGTTGTTGATGTTGTTGTTGTTGTTGTTGTCGTTGTCGTCCTTGTCGTTGAAGTTGTACGTTGTTGTTGATTAAGTTGTTGAGTCCATGCATACTCATATAAAGTTGGGGGCTTGATGCCCTGTGAATGTTAATCATTCAAACACGTTGATTTGAGAGCCTATACTCTTTTAGGAGTTGATGCTCCACACGTTGATTTTAGGAGTTATGCTCCACACGTTGCTTTAAGAGTCATTGCTCGACACGTTGAATTGAGAGCTTATGCTCTAACACGTTGATTGGTACCACATGCACATTGCATAATCAAGTTGTTGTTGTGTCGTTGCATTGTCGTTAATGTTGAGTTGTTGTCGTCGTTGTTGAATAGTCGTTGTTGATTTAAATGCTAAGTGGAAGTAAATGAAGCATATGTGAATTATTATTAATAATAAGTATATGTGAACTATTATTGTTGCTAGTTATTGTTGTTTAGGTTGTTAAATTCCGTTGATGAATTATATGCTTATTATTATTGAATGTGAAATCTCACCCCTTCTGTTTGAATGTTGCCCCTATGTTGGTAACGTGCAGATAACCAGGCTTAGC
>Ga0228710_1005293_pt1 | contig 20092 bp, 15 predicted proteins | sample MedpolnodulmetaG_FD_177995 | JGI IMG/M metagenome (GOLD analysis project Ga0228710, IMG submission 177995) | Root nodule microbial communities from Medicago polymorpha collected in Santa Monica, California, United States - pink nodules | ecosystem: Host-associated > Plants > Roots > Nodule... | reverse complement strand
TACAACAAAACTTATAAAGAAAACAATTATCATGCATCAGGTGATGGAGTCATATCAGCACATATATAACGCATAACTACAACAAGCTTACAAAGGAAACAAATTATTATACCTTAATTGAATGATTGAAATTAACACTAGAGATGGTGATTTAATTTGCACAACACAAAGTCATGATCTTTTAAATTTATCAACGTGTTAAGTGTTGCTTTCTTCCTCTAAAACGATAAATGCAAACACAACAAGCTAAGATAGAAACCAAACTATAAAATAATGTATGAGACATGCTAAAACCACAGCTCGAACTTCAACATTGAAAAAAAACCTCATTGTTAGTCCTATGTTCATGACCATCATGAAGTGTTCAAAAACATTACTCATTCTTTATATTTTATTCCATTTTGGGTTGGCTGCTGACCCTCTACTTGCAACTCCTCTTCCTCAATCGCTAATATCATTGCTCCCACCTCAGCCTTTATATTATCAAAAACATCTTACATGCATTCAGAGAAACCTCACGGTAAAAGAAGGAAAAGGTCTCCACCACCTTCTCCATCAACACTAACACCTTCTGTTGTACTTTCATTTGATCATCATCTGCTAGTTGAAACATGGCCACCGACATTTTGTATGATTAAGATTGTATCATAAACTGGCAATATTGTTAACCATTCATGGTTTATGGCCTAGCAACAAAAACTCTTATTCACATGATTGCGACCCACACAAGACAATCAACACAAATTTGAACAGTTGATCACTGTGTGAGTCACAATTACTATATGGGAATTTTTGTTCATAGACCATAAACCATGGAAGATAAAGTCTATTGAAAGTGGATTGACACAATATTTAATCTTCAAAAATATTGATAGTCATGTTTCAACTACCACAAAGTAATCAATTAAAGGTACAAAGGAGGTGGTAATATGGAGAAGGTGGTGAAGACCTTTTTCTACTTCTTCCGAGAGGTTCTATAAAGGGTGTAGATCAAGTATTTGATAACATAAAGGCAAAGGTGGGAGGAATGATATTGGTGATTGTAGAAGCGGAGTTGCGGGTGGAGGTTCAGCAAACAACCCAACATGAAGTTAAATGTAAAGAATGAATAATATAATTGAACTCGTGATAGTCATGATCATGGATTCATGAGTTTTTTTTTTCAATTGCACCAAGATGAGGAGCACCATGACTATGAAGCCGGAGGGCATTACAATGATGAAAGATGGGCATGGATGCAAACTGAGGTTCAGAGGATAAGCACCGAACAACAAAGGCAAGGTGTTGAAATAACCGGGCTACGGAACGATGTCCTAAGGGGCAATCGCATCAATGAAGAAAACAACCAAATGCTCCGGATCATGATGCAACACCTCCACCTTCAAGGTATTCCTTGTACATCACTTTATCGCTCGGTTTATGTTTTAGCTTTTTGCATGTGCATTTTAAAATGACTTAACACATCCTACAGTCTGTTGAACATCCACTCCTGATTGCAGAAAATGATTGCTTTCCTTGTTTTCCATATTGCCACAAACTAGATTAAACAAAAGTAATAACAAGGTTCACATATTAAGACTTGAATTTGAATATAACGTACAACATTAAATACAAAGAAGAAACAAACCAAATCCCAAAATTAGCATGCAAGGCATATTCATTATAATTGAAATTTATTGAAACCCCAACAATGGATGAAACATCACAAAATAACCGTGTGACTAAAAATCAGCAAATTTAATATTTCAACAAATCATTCCAAGGTCTTGTTTGGATACACCGAAAAAATTTCAACATAGTTCTACTAGAAGTTAATATAAATCTAAACACAAAATCTAAATCCAGGCAAACAACAGGTATTTTAGAATTTAAAGGAATGTAATATATATTTGATAGCACTGAGAATAATATGTCGAACGTAGTTCAAAGACAACAACTTGTACCTCGACCTCAACCAGTCGAACCAATGGTACAAGCACAACCATAAGTAATTTTGGTGGATAGAAATCATGATGCATATGAAGTTGTTAGAAATGTCCAACAACAGAATATCGGAGCACATAATAACATAGTCAATTTGGTTGAAAATATCATGGCTCAGAATGGCTTAAAGGTGGGTTTACATAGGCCAAACTTTATATTTCCTTTATCAGAGTATGTTCTACAAACTAAACTTCCTAGGGGTTATAAAATTCCTAAGTTCACAACATTTGCTGGTGATACTAGTGAATCCACTATCGAACATATAGCACAGTATTTAACGGAGTCTGGAGATATTGCAAACAATGAGAATTTGAGATTAAAGTTCTTTCCAAATTCTCTAACAAAGAATGCCTTTACGTGGTTTACAACGCTTGCACCACATTCCATGCATCAATGGACTCGATTAGAGAGGCTATTTCATGAACAATTTTACATGGGTCAATCTAAGATAAGTCTAAAGGAGATAGCAAGTGTTGGGAGACGACCGACTGAGTCTATTGAAGATTATTTGAATAGATTCAGGTTGTTAAAGGCAAGATGTTTTACTCAAGTGCCTGAACATGAGTTAGTCGAAATGGCCGCTGGTGGCCTATATTATCTCATTAGGAAGAAATTAGACACTCAATACTTGAGAGATATGGCCCAACTAGACGATAGAGTTTGACATGTCGAGAGACCGAAGGCTGAAAAGGCTAGAACTCACAAGTTCAAAAGAGAAAAGGTTGCTTATGTTGATACATATGAAAGTGACCAAGAATTCGACATATCTTATGAAGATGTCGAAGAAGGAGAAATAAACTTTGCTGAATTAAAATCAGGGCCTCTTTATACATGCCAAGTGTGGAGGCCATCCGATGGGAATATTCCTGTCGAAACGCAAAATGATAAATACACTCCCAAAACTTACACATTTGATGTAACCAAATGTGATGAGATTTTTGATCTCTTAATTGCTAATGGTCAAGTGGCGGTACCTAACGGTTTAAAAATCCCACAACTAGAACAACGTAAAAAGAGAGGGTTTTGTAAATATCATAATTTTTTGGGTCATAAGACTTCACATTGTGTACTTTTCAGGGACTTAGTGCAAAGAGGTCTAAATGAAGGCATACTAAAGTTTGGAGACAAAACAAAGCCTCAAATGCACGTGGATGTCGATCCTCTAAAAGATGTCGACGCAATGTACGCAGAAGTTGCAAGTTGCAACGTAGTGGAGGCCATTGCAGATGTTGTTGAAAAACTACATGTCGAATCAAAAGATAATGTTGTTGAATGTCAGATGGTAGAAGTTTCTGGAAGTCCCAAAGATGCTGACAAAATTGTTTCAGAACTTCAGTGCGATGAGAAGGCAAAAACAGCCTATCCCATGGGCGAAGAGGAGCTGATTGATTTCCTGAATCATTGTAGATTGAAGAACTCTGAGGTAATGTTGTGCCCCAGATGTAGTTCGGTATTCGACAAAAAGGCTACTAAAAGCCTTGAAAATGTTATTCCAGAATCCAAAAAGAGAGGAAAATGGTCCGCCGATCATAGACCAAAGTTCTCTTTGACAATAAGTTATATCTCTTTCATCAATAACTCTTCGACCACTAATTGTGTTAACAAAAATGGTCAAGGGTAAGCTTTTGTGCCCTATGCTAAAGCACCTGTACATAAATGCGTTCAGTCGACCCATAAAAATATCTAGTATGGGAAGAATAATGTGGTGAAAGGAAATACTAGTAATGTTGTTACTAAAAATGTCACCACGGATGCTAAAAATCCAGATGAGTCGAAGAAATATGTCTATCATAACAATTAAAAAGGAAAGAACCCTATAACGCGCACTAAATGGAGAAGGTATCAAAGATCCAAAAAGGGTATTGTTGTAAGAGCTAATGATAAAATGGTTGACCCTGAAGAGAAACTGGTTGAGTCAGTTAGGAAACCAGTGAAAGAAAGATTGTCTCTTCCTTGTGTTGAAGGAAATGCTATTTGAGATGACGAGATGGATTCAGACCTCATGGATTTAGAACCGGATTTCGACATCGTAGGCAATGTGGTTTCTATTTTACCCACAGAATATGATGTGGTATATGAAGTCGAAGGATCTAAAGAAGATTACAATCCAAAAGACATGGAGAAATATAAATCCATGTGTTGCTATGTGACATATTATGGCCGGGGTGATCAACAAAAAGCCATATTTGAAAAACCTAATGGCCATATGAAAAGCCATCTAAAACCATTATTCGTTCAAGGCAAAGTTGATGACATTAGAGTTAACAAGGTATTGGTAGATGGTGGTGGTGCTGTGGATTTCATGCCTCAATCTCTACTTAAGAAGATTGGGAAATGTGGTACAAATCTGAAACCTCAAAACATAGTCCTCTCAAGCTATGAAGGAAAAGCTGCGTCTCTCTTGGTGCTCTCCAAGTGAATTTCATTGTAGGATCTGTCAGTAGACCAACTTTGTTCATGGTAGGGCCATCAAAAGCAAACTTCAACTTGCTTCTAGGAAGAGAATAGATACATGGAATTACAACAAAACTTATAAAGAAAACAATTATCATGCATCAGGTGATGGAGTCATATCAGCACATATATAACGCATAACTACAACAAGCTTACAAAGGAAACAAATTATTATACCTTAATTGAATGATTAAAATTAACACTAGAGATGGTGATTTAATTTGCACAACACAAAGTCATGATCTTTTAAATTTATCAACGTGTTAAGTGTTGCTTTCTTCCTCTAAAACGATAAATGCAAACGCAACAAGCTAAGACAGAAACCAATCTATAAGATATGAATCAGACATGCTAAAACCACAGCTCGAACTTCAACATTGAAAAAAAACCTCACTATTAGTCCTATGATCATGACCATCAAGTGTTCAAAAACATCACTCATTCTTTATATTTTATTCCATTTTGGGTTGGCTGCTGACCCTCCACTTGCAACTCCACTTCCTCAATCGCTAAAATCATTGCTCCCACCTCAGCCTTTATATTATCAAAAACATCTTACATGCATTCAGAGAAACTTCACCGTAAAAGAAGGAAAAGGTCTCCACCACCTTCTCCATCAACACTAACTTCCGTCGTACTTTCATTTGATCATTTGTGCTAGTTGAAACATGGCCACCGACATTTTGTAAGATTAAGATTGTATCATCAACTAACAATATTGTTTACCATTCATGGTTTATGGTCACAATTACTGTATGGGAATTTTTGTTCATAGACCATAAACCATGGATGATAAAGTCTATTGAAAGTGGATTGACACAATATTTAATCTTCAAAAATATTGGTAGTCATGTTTCAACTATCACAAAGTAATCAACTAAAGGTCCAAGGAGGTGGTAATATGGAGAAGGTGGTGAAGACCTTTTTCTACTTCTTCCGAGAGGTTTTATAAAGGGTGTAAATCAAGTATTTGATAATATAAAGGCAAAGGTGGGAGGAATGATATTGGTGATTGTAGAAGCAGAGTTACAGGTGGAGGTTCAACAAACAACCCAACATGAAGTTAAATGTAAAGAATGAATAATATAATTGAACTCGTGATAGTCATGATCATGGATTAGTGGTGAGTTTTTCTTTCTTTTTTTCAAGTTGGGAGTTCGAGTAATGGTATTGGAATGCCTCCTACATTATTTTATAGCTCGGTTTATGTTATAGCTTATTGCATGTGCATTTTAAAATGACTTAACACATCATATAGCCGGTTGAACATCCACTCCCGATGGCAGAAAATGATTGCTTTCCTTATTTTCCATGTATCACAAGCCATATGAAACAAAATTAAAGGACTTACTAATATCCAAAATTAATAACAAGGTTCGCATATTAATTAAGGTTTGAATTTGAATATAACGTACAACATTGAACTAATCCTATGTTTTTGTCAATTACAGTGTAATGCGTATCAATAAATCATTTCATCTCCAAAGGAAGACCTAGTAAACATTAAGTACAAAGGAACAACAAAACCACAACGAGCTAAGCTCAAACTTGGATACAGGACAAGAATAATAGATTAAAATTGAAATTTATTGAAACCCAACAATGGATGAAACATCACAATAACCGTGAATAAAAATTAGCATATAAGCAAATCATACCAAGGTCTTGTTTGGATACACCAAAAGAATTTTAACATAGTTGTAATAGAAACTAAAATAAAGCTCGTTAGGAACAGCCTAGAAGGCCAAGACCCACGCCACTCGTAGAACAACATCGTGAAGGCACACGTGAAGCCTTGTGCGGCTTATTGCGCAAGAGCACACCCAAATTAAATCCTAGCCGTTGAAGCCATCTCTAACGACTTCCATAACCCACACCGCAAAACTCGGAGGTTGTTATCAACCTCCTCACCTATATAGCCATGACTCAATGTCACACTCCAAGTGCGTTTCATTCACTTATTTTTCGCACACAATTCACCTCGTTCACATAATGACTTTAGAGTTTGTGTGCTAATGTGCCTACATGCATCATTTTCTTCCGTCGTTGAATTAAGGTGCTCTCCTCAGCACCGGAGCACCGTGCACCATCACAACAACAATCGTTTCTAGAAAAGAACCACCACTATATTTCTCTGATCTTCATCAGACATATCAACAATGAAATAAAGACTCTGTTTAACGTGTACAAGTAAAATGATGTTGCATCATGCACAAATGTTCTTTTCACCATTGGAATCGATAAATATAAAATTGGCCATAAATAAAATATGAAAGTAACATGATTGTTTTTTTCTTTCTTTCTGGAAGTAAGTGATTTTAGTCCAACAACAATGGATTGGTCAAAGTGATAAGAGACTTGACTCGTTAAGCATGTGGCTGGATGTTCGTTTTCTAGCTCATGTGTATGGAAAAAAATTCGGTTTTGAGGGGAGAACCCACCTTGAATGCCCAAAGATTCTCCGACGAAGATTAGTCACTGTTAAACAACGGTGAAAACTTTGTACCAATATCATGATAACCAAAAAGAAAATCGTGATTTTAAACCATAAAAAAAAAAGTTGTTTATAATTAAAATGGAAGGAGATGTGTGTTTGTTTGTTTCTCTTTTAAAATAGAGTAGTGATATTTGTACATCCAATTGATGACAACCTTACTTTTCTCTCTTCTTATTGGTCAAAAACAATGGAGAGAGAAAAATAAAGAAAGAGAATAAGAATGTCATGTGTTTATGAGAGAGAAAGTTGTCCAAAAGTTGTCACATAATGGTTGTACAAATATCATTTCTCTTTAAAATATATGATGGATCGATATTATGGGTGGTATACCAATGGTCTCATTTAATTTTAAAATTTTAATCATTTTATCTTTTTATCAATTTTTTTTATTTTGCATAAATCAATTTTGATCCACAATAAAAAAATAAAAAATAAATATGAAAAGATAATAGAGTGATATTGTGGAATTGAAAGAAGAGACAAGAGTTGAGGGTGAAAGAGAGAAGGTTAAGGTTTGAGCGGGTGAAAGTGGTTTTTTGGTCTTAACCATTCGATTTCTAAGGAAAAAGGGTTATGGTAATATGAAGTTCGGGCAGGAGGTATGTAAAGTGATGACGGGACATCATATGATATTTTAGGCTATGTTTTTAGTTATTATTATTATTATTTTATTTTTTTCATTTGAAGACAAATAAGAGATCATTTAGAGGAGTTGTCCATGTTGTGAGGAACAATTTGTATTGTTTTCATTCAAGTCGTTGTAATTCATTTTTATTCTAAATCATGTAACTCCATCTGTGTTTTGAGTAATTTTGTTGTTAAATCGTGTAATTTGACAAAGCAAGACACCACATGAAGGATCAAGGGATATGAAGAATGAAGATCAATGGTTCTTAGAATGATTTTGAAGATAATACATGTTGGGTAAAATTCATCCCAAGTTTCAAGGCATTTCAAAACATCATTCAAAAAACTGCAAAATTCGCACTTCGGCTACTGCGTCATGCGCCCATGCGCATGAGCTATGCGCCATGCACATCGAATAGCCCTGGGGGCTACCTCGTGTGCCCATGTGGGTAAATTGTAGTTTCAGCTTGTTTTTCAAGGTGGATCGGAGGAAAAATCCCAATATTCATATCTTAACCTCTAAGTAGTTATGCAATATAAATAGAGACCCTTGCACATACTTTTATTCATTCGAAAATTTGGCGGTACATGGAAAGCGTCAAACATCCACAACTTCATGGAAGGGTTTCTTCATCCTCTTGTTCTATAGAGTAAATTCTTCTTTCCTTTTTTATGATGTCAGTTACCATGAGTAACTAAAACTCTGATATTAGGGTTCTAAAATGAACCTTTATTTAATTGTTGGATTAAATTAATGTGATTTCTTTTTTCATTATGATTTGAGTTATATTTGCTTTTCATACGTTTTGTCATTTGAATGTTTACAGGCTAGGTTAGGGTTCATAGACTAAGTCTTACGCTTTAACCCAATCATTACATATGACTTTTGCTCAAGAATCTTTAATTTATTAGGGAACCTTAGGGTTTGAGAGTTAGACATCTTCATGGAGTGTAGTTCCTTTATATGAGAATTTACGAGGCACACGAGATGTTGACGTCAAAGGATATGTTCATGGCTTTCATAATTGAGTTATGGAGGTTATGGAGCAATCCAACATTTGTAGAGATAATAATATTGTTCCTACCAATAAATCATTGTTTATATAATCATTAGGTCTCCATTAATGGGTACTTTGAATTAATCCAACAAAGAAGATAGAGTGGATTCAATGAAACACTAATCGTTGATGCTCATACGAATCAAACAAATCTACTCTTGCATTGTGCAAGACAATTAAAAAACTTGCAAAACCATAAAGGCTCTTTTAGTGGTTTTATCCAAATAAATTTTGTTAATTGTTGAGTTGAACGACAATCCATGTGGAGACGATGACTTCCTACTTTATTAGTTGTTACGATTTGGTGCAATTGTCAATTTTTCCATCATGATTTTCACGACGATACTCATTTGAATCAACCAAACATAATCTTGCATTGTGCAAGACAATTAAAAACTTGTAAAATCGCCAACTCTCTTTTATTGCTTTTACTCAATTAATTTTCGTTAATTGCTGAGTTGAACGACAATCTTTATGTAGATGATAACTTACTACTTACTTATTACAATTTGGTTCACTTGCCAATTCGTCCATCAAGCTTTTTGTGCCGTTGGCGAGGATTGTTGATATTTCGACAAGGAAATTCATTGAATTTATTTAGTAAATATATTTGGTTTTTATTTTTTGTTTAGATAAGGTTTTATTTTAAATTTTTATTTTAGTTTTAGTTTTTTATCGATGTTGTTATCATAGTAGGGTTAGTTCCTATTTTTTAGGTAGGTTTATCTTTTAGGATTAGGTTAGTTTTTATTTTCCTTTTGTTTAGGTTAGATTTGTTTTCCTATTTCTTAGGTTAGACTTTTTTTTTCTTTTTGAGTTTGAACAACCATTTGGTACAACCTATTTGACAACCTTCCTTTTCTCTCTTTTCATTGGTCAAAAACATCGGAGAAAGAAAGAGGAAGAGAGAGAGTAAGAATAGAATGTGAGTATAAGAGAGAAAATTGTCTAAAAATTGTCACAAAGTGGTTGTACAAATATCATTTCTCTTTTTTGTTTTTAATTAGATTAGGTTAGTTTTTCTATTTTTATGTTATTTTAAAAAATCACAAAAAGATTTAGTTTCTATTTTCTAGGTGTATCATTAGTTTCAATTAGATTTAGTTTAGTATTATTTTTATATATACAAAAATCGAAAGAAATTTTTTTTACTACTCATTCTTCTTGTACGGTGCTACTGCTAAGTTTTTTGTTTTAGTTTTTATTATGCTAGGTGCAAGTCAAGAAAAAAAGTGAGGTATGATTGAATTAAATTATGATGTCCTACTAGCTAGAAACAAACTTTTGAGCATTAAACTTGAAACAATTTCAAATAAATTAGATGCAAGAGAGTTGGCCCAACTTTCATCAAATGATTTAGTTTGCGAAAAGGAGTACACAGATTGGAAGTACAGAGACTGGAAGACAAGAAGTCAAAGCAGATGGCAACCCCATCCTCGATCAAGTCTAAGGTAACCCAGAGAGGGAATACGAAAAGGGACACTAAGTGTATCCTCAAAGGACTAAGCCTAGATTGAGTCTGAGATAAAGATAAGCCTACAGGGCCCGTAAAAAGTGAGAGAGAGCAACGCCACCAAAGTAAGACAAGACAAGGCACCAATGCCACATTCCGATAAACGTAAAGAAAGGCAAAGGCATTTCAACCATTACAGCAAGAAGAGCCGGATACACACATCACGACCCAATCAAAATACATGTAGTCCAAGTTCCTAAAAAGAAGCAACAAGGAATTTCGGATTCCCAGAGCGCGACCTGGACCAACCTTCATGGCCTCCAAGGCCTTCAAATCAATTTTCATGAATAATATCTCATGATCCGGAAATCAGAGGTGTATATCAACCTATTACGATCTGATCTCAAGTCTCCAACTAAAGGCCGGGAAGAATTCATCCCTATGTTTTCAAAGACGAGGGCCCCAAAGGTCGTATACACAACATGCCTCAACTCCAAAGTCTTGGCCATACTACAAGACATTTGTTAACTCTTTCAATTGTGCAAATACAGTGTAGACAGTCTCAAAGACCATAAAGGTACATCATACACTTGGTCCAACGACTAGGATCCTACACTGGTCACCTCCTTCATCTGTCAATAGCCAACTTGGGAGAACACGTACAAATCATACACTTTAAGCGCCTCAAAGTCCTCTGCCTGGAACAATGATCGCTGGACAATCCACGTCCAGGGGTATAAAAACAGGGTGTGGCACCCAAAAAGGAGGTAAAAAATAGTTTTCTCCTTTATATATTTTGCTAGATAACCTACATGTCAACGCTCCACTAATGATTGTGCTAAAAGTCAACAAGAGATCTTGAACTACCTGTCCAGAAGTCATGCTATAGACCACCCTGATGGTCAGGCATATCACCTCAAGGACAACTATCCAGGTGAAGGCTTGATAGCCAAAACACTACCTATCGACTATATATACCCATTATTATCCTTGGGTCAGGTATGTCTTTTCTAAACCTAGCCTCCTTTTCCACTCATTTACTAACTTAGGCGTCAGCTCACATGTAAGTACACTACCCCCCTCCCCTCCCCCTCTGTTCCACTAGGGCCAACAACAAACCACCATGATGATCGTCATCTCTCCTCAACGGCCCGTCGTCATCAACTTCATGCCTTACACCCGGTAAGAACAATGGGAAAGTTGCCTTTGTATTAATTAGCATTGTACTGATGCACCTTACTTTGTGGAAAATATTTTATGCTTTTATTTATCAAAACTTGTGTTAATTTTAACTTGTAATAGGAAAAATGCGAGACTCATTAAGTGGACCATTGTGATGGAGATAAGATAAAATAACACCTATGATAATCCACTTGAGTTGGCTTTGTGGTGTTGGTTTGAGATCTTAGAGTGTGCTCCTCTCTAGGTTCCACGTTCGATTCCCTTGTGCCAAATTCAGGAAGATAGTCTACACAAAACTTTACTTTGACTTTAAATGAAGTACAATGGGATAAGGTCCTTCATATTAGTCGGTCCTTGAGTCGGTAACTGAATTTAAAAAAAAATGGTAGCTAGGATAATTTTTTAAAAATAATGAGAAAAAAAAATTACTTGTCATTTCGATTATTTACGGAAATAGGGGTAATTATTCACTTCACGAATCTCACATCATCTTTGTTAGCAAGTAAAATACTAGTTTTAACAAATAAAAATAGAAATTTTTTTCACAAAGTAAATGGGCTATTAGTTATTGCGAGGAAGGTTAGTGTGAAAGAGCATTAAAACAAACGAAAGGGAAGTGGAACACTAATTATACCAAAAATTACTATGTTTTGAAAACTATAGCGTCCATTATGATGGTTGCTTTTCTGACTTTCAGAAGTTCCTCATAACACATGGAAATGACCAAAAAACCCAACAGTAGTTAAATACCGCCGGTTTTCTACTTATAAGCCAGCAGTAGTTAACTACCGCTGGGGTATTTTAGACATTTCCGTGTGTTATTAGGAACCGTTGGAAATCAGACAAGAAATTTTCGTCCATTATAGGTCAGTGCAATTTTCGTCCATTATAGGTCAGTGCTTAAGATGTCAATGAAAAAAATGTTGGTTTCAATTCAACATAATGGTAAAATATGCACACAAATGCTAATCTTAGTTTCAATTCTTATATTTCACTTCCACTCTCACCTAACATTTAATCTCCACTCTCCGATGTTTCATACAAAGGTCCTCTAATTGGCTAGCTATCTAGATAACATTGACATATGAAGGAAACTTGGTTGTTGATGTTTGTTCCACATATTTTTCATGTAGGGAAGAAAATAGCATACCAGGTGAGGTGACCAGTTCATAAAATCACCAAGACATGAAATTAGACTAAAAGATAATGCATTCTGTCAAACAACTAAGTTTTCTATAGATATTGAACTCTAGGTTATTATCAGCAACACATTATAAAGGAAAGAAAAAAGTAAATGTCAATTCGAGACGTTCAAGAAATTAAGAAAAGAATTCATAATGATTTTGAAACACAAACAAATCGATCATATTTCAAGAGGCAGGGAATTCAGATCATCAAAATTCGATGCAGAACCATATTTATACGCTTAAAGGATAACTAAATGAATGCCACAAAAAGTACAGATGACAATGTATTAAAATTCACAGATAAAACTAGTATTTCTATATGTTTTGAGCAGACAAATAAAAAAAAAAAAAACTAGTCTTTGTATCTTGTAAATTGATATTCCATGACCACAAATACGACCATGATGAGATCAATGAATTAGTAACAAAGATATGTCTCTAACATAACATCCCTAGAGGAAGAAACTTGCCTCAATCATTTACAATGATCTTCTCTCCTCTACTGATAACATCATCGGCAACGAACCAGGTGCAACGGCCTTGCAGGTAAGAATCATGAAATATAATTTGAATCCCATTGCTAATCAGACTTCACAACAATTACAAGATTTCCTTGAAAAAATCAAGGTTAAGAGTATCGCGAATAATAAGGTATAACCCAAGAAGCAAAACAAGCATAATTCCTGATGACATGATCCGTTGCTCCACCTCCATAGGTAGCTTTCTCCCGCCCCTAGCAGCCTCAACGAGAATCAACGCCAATGTTCCTCCATCCAAAGCCGGTAAAGGTAGAAGGTTTATAATCGCAAGGTTAATATTAAGTATGGCTGCAAATTGGTAGAGACCATCAATGTTCGACCGCGCAACTTCTGCACCAACAGCAATAATCGCTACAGGACCTGAAACCTTACTAGCTGTCTGTGAAAAGTTCAAAAATGTCTGCTTTAACCCATCAAAAACATTCGACGATAAACCCCAAAACTCTTTCGCAGTAAAGGTCACAGCTTCCACTACATTTTTCGGCCTAACCTTAGACAACTTGATATTTGGAGCTAACTGAACTCCAATTTTACCAGTTCCATCAAAATTCTCATCCGGGGTTACCCTAATTTCGAAGTCTTGTCCCCCCCTCTTAACCTTAAGCAAAACATATTTCTTAGGGCTACTCTTAATAACATCAACAACTTCAGAAACAGAATTAGGCCCCGGTTTAAGAAACTCATTTCCATTAACTTCAAGGATCACATCCCCCGAAAGCAATCCATCTCGTGAAGCAGCCGAAAAAGGTCGAACCTCCGGCACATTCACACCAGGAAATATTTCTTGAACAGGCAAACCAACAGCAAGGATTTGAACAAATATAATAACAATTGCAAAAATAACATTTGCAATAACACCAGCTGAAACCACAATAATCCTATCTAATATTGGTCTATTCTTGAGCAAATTTACATCATCAACAGGAATATCACTATCTGGATCATTATCAGGAAACCCTACAAACCCACCAAGAGGAAAAGCTCTAATTGAATATTCAACATTTTTTGCATTAAACTTAGCTAAAATTGGACCAAACCCAACAGCAAATTTACTCACATGAATCCCTTGAAGAGATGCAGCAAGAAAATGACCACTTTCATGAACAACAATGATAGCTGTCAATACAGCAGCAGCTTCAAGCACAGACTGAGGACCTTCAAAGCTTCCATAATCAAATCCACCAATTGCTCTACATGTCCTAAAACCAACCCTGTTTCTTTTATTATGCAAAAACTGCTTCTTGGTGGTGAGTTTCACGTTAGAGGAAGTGAATGAAGAAGAAAAAAGTGATTTTGAGAAATGGGTTTTGAAGCTTAAGGAAGAATCTGAAATGGGTCTCCTTGAATTGGATAATCTGATGATGGAAGTTGAGGATGAAGGTGGAGAAGGAGAGAGGTATATGACCATGGTTTCTGAGAAATTGAAGTGGTAGTATTAAGGTGGAAAAAACTTGGTTGTGGTTTGAGAAGTGAAACACAACTTAGAAAGTGGGAATGGATAATTGATTTTTCTTGTTTTATTTTCTCTAAATTGTTTTTTCTTGTTTTGGAATTGTGGAGGAGAAGTGAGGAACATGTTTTGCTCTTATTTTTCCACACAAGTTGTTTTGTTTGTCACGTTTAGATAATCGTTTTCTTGGGGTCTAAATTCGAAAATTATTGGATTTTTATCTTTTTCTTGATCGAATATTGGATTTTTATCTACAATTAAAAAAAGAAGTCCATGGGCATATGTAGTAGTTTTTTGGAATTTTACTCATCTCACATTGAAAATTGCTCTTTAACACCCCGAAATCACCTTAATACCTCCAACGGTAGTTAACTGTCGATCGCTTTCAATGACAGTTAATTGTCACTCGCTAAATGAATCAACATCAACTAATTGTAGTTGCGTTTTTGTTTAATACAATCATCAACCCCCATTTCTCCTATTACATTCAAAACACAAAAATCAAAACTCTAAAACTATCTCAAATCAACAAACATCCAATTTTTTAAAATTTAAATCACTCATCACTCCAATAACAAGTAAGTTTTCATAATCCCTTAACATTGATATTTTATGTTTTATATGTTACATTTATCCCTTAAATCGGTAATATTTTAGTGTTTAGGGTTTATGTTAATTTTGATTTTTTTGGTAGTAAATAATTAAATGTTTGCATGTTTGCATAATGAATGTTTATTATACTAGGTTTAGGTTTAAGTTGAATATGGTAGTTTAAAACTTGAAACAACCACCAAGTATGTATATTTTGCACTCCATGTGTTTGATGAAATTTTTGAATGAATTTTTCATTGATTATTTTTCATTTTGTATGTTGTAGATATGAGTAATGAACACTTATCTAGTAGATCTGAACACCAAGCTAGTCGCAATTTACTACAATGTTGGAAAACCCAATCTGTTCAGGGTTCAGGTCAATGTCACAATGTTAGATCTGAAGGATCAACTGGATCAAATCAACCGTGAACTCAACCAGAGAGACATAAGGAGGATGTACCGAAGTAGATATAATAGTCACAAGAAAGGAGGGGTTTGAATTGTGACCCTTTTTAAAATTAAATCATGTACTTAAAAACTTATTTCTCAAGTCAAGACTTGGAAATGTTAAGTTAAAAACAGACTTCAGAAAGTTATGAAGTGTTAGTGTAAAAAACAATTTATAAGATATAAATGAGTAAATGCTTGTGTGTGTGTGTGTTGTGTTTACTGTAAGTAAAGAGTTTAAGGGAGAAGAAGAAGAACACACAGAATTTTATAGTGGTTCACCCAATGTGGACTGATCCACTCCTCACAATCTTGTGAGAGTTTCAACTATGATGCTTGAGATAACCTCTCAACTCCTGCACCGTACAACTTTGTTCCCTTGGAACAATTACAACTTGTATTCTCTGAGCCTCAGCAGGCTTACAATCTCTTTTGTTAAGTCACACAAGACTTTACAACTTTCTACTCAACCTACACTTGAATACCCTTAAAACTAGATGAGATTTTTCTCTTACAAATGATTTGAAAATTTGAATGAATTTGAACAAGAGGAAGAAGAGGAATAGGATAAGATTATCTTTGAGAAGATAAGAGAAGAATGATTCACACTCTTTAAGATTTTAGGAATCTTTAGAGTTGATTTGTGAAATCAATTTTGCTATAAAGCTTTAAACACTTTTAATAAGTTGTTTAAGTATGTTTGTAAGTTGTGTATCTTCAAAGTAAGTCTTCATCCCCTTTTATAGAGTTTATTGACCTCTTGTAGTCGTTGGAATATGACCAATGTTCTTGTGCCATGTGTCCTAGGGTCCACTAACTTTTACTTAAAAGTCTTGATCAACGTTCTGAACTCAGAATGTTTCTAGGTTCATCAAGATACGTCAGAATGTTGTTGTGTTCAACAGGATATGAACTTTAGAATGTTCTTGGGTTCATATGGATGAATGTAAGATGAATTTCTGGGTTCATCCTATGAATGTCAGATGAATTTCTGGGTTGGTCCATGAAGTTTGTTCTTCGTACATACATCAGAATGTTCCTAGATCAGATCCTTTTCAAATATGTCTTGAAACTAGTGTAGTAGAGAAAAAAAGTGGAACTATCACTTCATGCCCATGCTTTAGAAGATTTTCTTTGCTATGTACAATACATGCTCCCTTATGTGTCGAATTCTTATTGAATCTGACTTAATCTTGCTTTTTGCTTTGCTTTTTACTTTTCACTAATTGTACTGTTCAATCAAACTTAAAGCATGTGTTGGGAATGAACTTTATGAACTCAGATGTTCCTTCATTTCACTTAGGATGATTTGTAAGACTACCATTTGATGTAATCGAATCCTAACATTGAAACATTAATGAAGTGCGGTGTGTATTACATCTAGGATGATATTCTTAGAGGAATATTCCTAATGTATTGTACTTCAAATGTTCATAAGTCTTAAATGAACATTGAAGATGCCCTTTGAAATAAATCCAATTAAATGTCTTTATTTCTTGATTGATCTAAGTCAATGTATTCTTCTGGCATTTTATTAAGTCACGTGAGTCTTGAATATTCTTGATAACGTTCATGAATTTATGGGCTTGTTCTTGATAACCATAAGAACAACTTTCTGAACTCTGTCCAACCTTCTGAACCCAGTTTAACTTTTTGAACTCTGACTAGATTCATAAGTCTCTATGTCCTTTGATTTCTTGTATCTTGGTATGATTTAAAATTTGTTCATGTCTTAATTAAACACTCAAGAACACAAATTAAATACCAAGAAACTAATTAAAGTTCATTAATCCTTTAATCATCAAGGTTTGTTATCTTTAAAATTAATTAAAGATTTTGCCTCAACATATACAATGTTGAGTATCGTCGTCTACTAACCAACTCAATGGAAGCATCCGGTTCACCAAGATAAAGCTCAAGAACGACGATGACGTAAGAACCATATTCTTGATATTTGGTCAGCACATTACTAAAGGACTGGTTGAGTTGGATTCTTTGTTGATAAGATCTTTTGAAGATATTCGTAAAAGTTAGATTCGGCCTTGAACCTATGAAGAAATCAGGGCTCTCAAGGAAGAACTGTAACACCCCGATTCTTAATCTAAGATATCGGTAATTAATATTAGAAATTATTATTATTATTATTATTAGTAGTAGTAGTAGTAGTAGTAGTAGTTTTGGTTTGTGTGATTTTATTTATTTAATTATCTATATTTATTGGGAAATAGATAATGAGAATTAGATGATTTGGTTGACTTGTCAAAAGAGGAGAGAAAATAAGAATTAGGAAGAAAATAGCGTTTTAACGAGAATAAGAAAATAGGGTGCAATTAGTAGTGTATTAGTAAAGCTGGGTAAAAAGTAGGTGTAAAAAGTAAGCTGAGTGGCGTTTTAATTAAATTGATAAAGGGATGTGTAAACAACAAAGTTGTTTAATTATAGAAAGATTAGTAACAACCTAGAGGTACGTAGTAATCTGAAAAGATCAGTAACAAACTCAATTAGAGCCTATAAATAGAGAAGATAACTAGAGAGATAGTTACAAAAAAAAAAAAGAGAAAATATTGGAGATCAAATAAAAACTAGGGTTGCGGAGAGAAGAGGCAGAGAGGCATAGTGACAAGAATCTAGAGAGATATTTCACCATAGGAATTCATCAATTCGGCAAAAGTAGAGGTAAGGGGAGAGTTTAATTCATCTTAAGGGATATGTACTCATGTTGGTAGTGAAGGGTTGTCAATTTCGGTTGTTTCCTTATTCAATTGATGACTCTTTGTTAAATTTGTCTTCTTTTATATTGCTGAAATTTTATTTTGTGGCATGATATATACTTCTGCGATGACCATAATTATTTATCAATGTCTAAATGTTCGTTACCATTTCTGTGAGTTATTGATTATATGATTACCATATGCCATTGTTGCTGTCATTCATGGGCTAAGGTTTATACCTCGTAAATTTACATGTTCATTGAAGATTTGGTGTACTATGAGTTTTGTCCACATGCCACTAGTTTCTATGAGTTTTGTTCCTATGCTACTCATTGCTTTGATTTACTTTATTTATGTAATTATGTGCTTCAAATAACAATGCTATTTTAGATCGTATGTGATTAACTGTTAACATGATTTTTGTAGAGATATCGATGAACTATCTTATGAGATGTAGATACTAATTAATTAGGCATCCTTTTTATTTAGTATTTCATTTGTGACTCGTTGCTATACCGATAATTATTTGGAACTTGTTGCTGATTTGCTCTAGAATTTATAAACTGTGTATATACATGTGCATCGAAAGACTTCCTAATATTTCAGCTTAAAAGAATATATCCTACTTTAAAGTAATTTTTATAGAGATAATTGTTATAGTGAAAATTATTTCTACTATTTTTAATTATGTTTGAAATAATAAGTTTTAGATGGTGAATTGAATTAATTAGATATTGATTGATGAGCAAAGATGATTTATTTATTGATGTATTATTTGATGATGTGTTATGTAAAGATGTGTTAGTTGAAGATGTGTTATATAAAAATGTGTTATTTGAAGATTTGTGATTTAAAAATGTGTTATGTACAAATGTGTTATTTGAAGATGTGTGATTTAAAGATGTGTTATATAAAGATGTGATATTTGACGATGGTGCTATTTAAAGATGTATATTTGTCGAGTCATATAAAGATGTGCATTGTCGAGTCATTACTTGGTGTTCATGCATTCATTGTCAAGTCTATTTAACGATGAGATTAACGATGGGGGATAATTCAGTAACATACCTCTGATATCCAAATTATTTGATGATGAGTAGGTTTGGTACCACATGCATATAGAGTCGAGTTAGGGACATTGCCTTCATGGTCAAGTATATTTGAAGATGTAGTATCTATATATATAAATTTATATTTGCAGATGAGTTTATTTAAAGATGGTGATATGATTGTGTTTATCAAATGATGAAAGATGATTATTAGATGATGTGAATAATTTATATATGAATGTATGATTGATGATGCTTATGTGTTTTATTCCTTGTTTCTATTCGTTATGATTATGCATCTCTTGTGCTGGATATATTCTCACCCTCTTGTGGCGGGTTGGGCGCCTACACCTTTGTGGTGTAGATTAGCAGGAAGAAGAAGTCTAGTAGCAGTGAGTCCCTGAGGATGGCTTTGGAGCCTACTCGTTTACTTATCGCTTTTGGGAGTTTTTATCGAGTCGAAGCTCTGATCTGTGACACTATGATTGGAGATTTATTCTATTTTAAATTAGGTTTTAGAATTCTTTTGAATTCAGTTTTGATGTTGATACAAATGACGTGAAAGTTACTTTGATGTTTTGAAAAATCTATTCTGCTGCTACATTTTTAATTTAAACGAAGTATTTTTGAATTGAAGAAGATTTGTGACACCCTTGCATGTTGCATTAATTATTGTATTTTTCTTAGAAAATAACATGTGGGGTTTAGGGTGTTAAACTTCTCACCTCATAGGAGACATGAGTAGCTCTACCATTGATGATCCTTTATCAGACACATACAAGGAATTGGGTTACTCAATTTCTCCTCTTGAGAAAAATTCAAATGATTACGAGATGATTGTGAAATACCTTGATAAAACTT